>ODAI011078138.1_pt1 | contig 141531 bp, 127 predicted proteins | sample 1539321 | NCBI WGS metagenome assembly ODAI01 (sample SAMN02144231, study PRJEB22623) | gut metagenome | biome: sheep rumen | host: Ovis aries | place: New Zealand
CCATGTTACAAGAAGTAAGAACTCTTCGCTTGAACGAAGAACGTCATCCCAATGAAAATGAAGTGTGGGAAGCACACCGATATGCTAACGAAAAACATTGTATTGTGCAACTACAGTGGTTTATTCCTCATTATGGTCTGAAGACGTGGGTGATTGCACCGGAGGATAACATTGCCGAATTGCTTGCTAATCTCCATATTGCAGCCAATTGACCTTTGGGACAATAGTTATCAAGTACATGAAATCATCGCAGCACGACGCTCGGAGATGAGTGGTTGTGCCGACACCTACCGTCAAAACAGTGGCAACATAAGCAAGACATACATGGCGCAAAGCGTTGCGCTATAAATAACATATTAAAATAATAAGCATTACTATTATTTCGCGTTTACCGAAAAGCCCGTCAATCTTTAAGGAAATAAACAGCAAATAAATAGTAAAGGTTTCCGTATATAGGATGCCTTTCAACCCGATATTAGATGCTTCACACTCAGTGTATGTGTTTCTTAGGGTTGAAAAGGTCTCCTTGTAGGGTTGCCTTGGTACGCGATAAGAAACTCACATTTTCTTATTGCGTGCGGGTTGATAGAGGGCACAAAACAACTGGCGGACGAACGATTGCAAGTAACTGCCAGATGCTTTGCCGGGATTGTAACAGACGGAAAAGCAGCAAGTAAATTTTGATATATAGTTTTATTTATAAGAGTCATGCGAAAGCGTGGCTCTTTTTATTATCTAAATCAACAACTGAAAAAGAGTAGGGTGTTGCGTAGAAATGTGAACAGGGTGGTGCTGCTAAGAAATGTGAAACTTACAACTGCAAACGGGGTAATATTTCACAAATGCAAATGCAATGAAACCTCCTCAGCCGCAGCACTTCTAACAATTGTGAACAGGACGGAAACCCGGTCTATGCTCTGCGAATGGAAGTGGAGAAATAAAGTCATGTAATTGTGTAAAGTGCTATATTTCAATAGTAATATAATTTATCTAAAGTGGTGCTTTAATATAAATGGTGTAAATAACCTCATTTGGGTATAACTCAAATATTTTTAGAGATAAGAAATTATAATTAACTGATTTTCTATACTCTAAAACATTAGCTTAAAGTGATAAAATAGGGGTATTGGTGCGGATTGATTGGATGGGTTGTCCTATACTCTAATTTAAGGTATGCAAAATGTGAAAACATCTGCAAAATAAAAATATTTTTAAAAACATTTGCAAATGTGAAAAGGTTTGCATATCTTTGCAGCGTTTTTTGAGAGTAAAACTATGACAAATCGCGAAAAGATCTTGAAGATTATGGAAGCGGAGCACATGTCTGCTCGGCAATTTAGTGAAGCGGTCGGTATTCAGAACGGCACACTCAGTAATATCCTCAACGGGCGTAATGATGCCAGCAATGAGGTTATAAAAAAAATCCTTATGCGGTTTCATCACATCTCGGCTGAATGGTTCATGCGCGATCAGGGACCGATGTATGTTACGGCGGATGGGACGCAGCAAGCTTTATTTGATATTAAACCTCTTGAACTGGAGGTAAAAGAGGATGAACAACCGAAGGTGTCCGAGGATAGTAAGAACCGGATAGTTGCAAAAAAGGAGCAACCGGTGCAGGTCGCTCCCAAGAGTATTGAACGAATCGTTGTGTTCTTTTCAGACGGGACGTTCCAAGAGTTAAAGAGCTAATAAAGCTTTTATGTGGCTACCTGATTACCTGATGGTCGGGTTCTCGGGATTCCGAGTAGCCGGATTTTGGAGGATTCCACGTGTGGGTTATACAACGAGCGCTTTGTTAAGTTTCTCACGGATGGAGATGTAGATTTCGGAGCCTTTTTGGCAGAGCGGCTTGCCATCTGCAGCAAGTGCTGCCGTAGAGACATACCCCATACCGATACCTTTCTTAGTGGTAGGAATCATGATGCCTGATGTAACATGACCAATCTCGTGTCCTTCCGCATCGCAAATGGGATAACCATTGCGGGGTATGGCACGCTCCTGCATCTCAAAATGTACCAATTTGCGCTTCACACCGTCTGCCTTTTGCTTCAAGAGGTATTCTTTATCAATAAAATCCTTGGCATCAAACTTGGTAATCCAGCCTAAACCGGCTTCTAACGGACTGGTGGTGTCGTCTATGTCATGACCGTATAAGCAGTACCATTTTTCGAGACGTAAGCTGTCGCGAGCACCTAATCCGATGGGGTGTAAATCAAATTCAGGTGCTTTTCCGACCTCAAAGAGTGCGTTCCAAATCTGCATGGAATCTTTGACATCGAAATAGAGCTCAAATCCGCCGGCGCCGGTGTAACCGGTATTCGAGAGAATAACGCCTTGTACTCCTGCAAAGGACCATTCTCTAAAGGCGTAGTAGGGGATAGCGCTTAGGTCAGCATCGGTGAGTTGTTGTAAAAGTGCGGTGGCTTTAGGTCCTTGTACCGCCAATTGGCCATAACGCGCCGATGCATTCTCGAGGTTGCAGCCATAGCCGCCTTCCTCATTTTGTTTCACTACCCAGTCCCAGTCTTTGTCGATATTGCCGGCATTGACAACAAGGAGATATTTGGTGGTCGAATACTTATATATAATAAGGTCATCCACTATGCCGCCTTTTCCGTTGGGGAAACATGTGTATTGTGCCTTGCCGGCATCAAGTTTGGAGACGTCATTCGTCGTTATATATTGCAGGAAATTCAGCGCGTTGTCGCCCTTAACCCAAAACTCGCCCATGTGGCTAACGTCAAAGACGCCTACGCCTTCTCGCACTATACGGTGCTCTTCTTGAATACCGGTCGGATACTGGATAGGCATGTTGAAGCCTGCGAAATCTGCCATTTTAGCGCCTAAGGCAATATGAATGTCTGTAAAAGGAGTGGTTTTCATAACTAATTATTAAAATTTAAAGCATAGTAATAATCTTCTTGATGACTTCAGTGGCTTTCTCCATAGAAGGTATGGGGATGAACTCAAATCGGGAGTGGAAGTTCTCACCTCCGGCAAAGATATTGGGGCATGGCAATCCTTTATAACTAAGGGTTGCGCCGTCCGTACCGCCGCGAATGGGTTTGATTTTAGGCTCGACTCCTGCCTCGCGCATAGCTTTTTGTGCCAAATCAACGATCCACATCACCGGCTCAATTTTTTCGCGCATATTGTAGTATTGGTCGCGAATGGCAATTTCTGCCGTTCCTTCGCCGTATTCGCGGTTAACCTTATGCACCAAATGTTCAAGTTCCCGTTTTTTCGATTCGAACAAATGCGCATCATGATCACGGATAATATAGTGAAGAGTAGTCTCTTCTACTGTGCCGGACATATGGGTCAAGTGGTAAAAACCTTCATAATCTTGCGTATGTTCCGGAGTTTGCCAGCGTGGTAACATCACGGCGAACTGGTAGGCGATACGCATGGAGTTAATCATCTTATGATAAGCAGAGCCGGGGTGTACATTGACACCATGAATGGTAACGGTAACGGCAGCTGCGTTAAAGTTCTCATACTGCAGTTCTCCAATCTCGCCTCCATCCATCGTGTAGGCAAAATCCGCACCGAAGGTCTGAACATCAAAGTGGTCGGCGCCTTGTCCAATCTCCTCGTCGGGGGTAAAGGCAATGCGCACTTTGCCGTGTTTGAGCTCGGGGTGCTGAATAAAGTATTCCATAGCGCAGACGATTTCAGCGATACCGGCTTTATCATCCGCTCCCAATAAGGTTGTACCATCGGTTACGATGAGTTCCTGTCCCTTGTAGGGGCCGTCTTCTGCTATTTTGATAGAGGGGTGGATATTTTTGCCGGACGCATCAGGGGATGTGTCCATATGGGCAATAAAGCCGACGACGGGTTTCGCCTCCTGTGTCGTAGCGGGAAGGGTCGCCATGACATATCCGTAATCAGAAAGGGTTACCTCTTGCAGCCCAATCTGCTTTAGCTCCTCCACCAAAAAACGCGCAAACTCCATCTGCCCGGGGGTAGAAGGAGTCATGCGTGTACTATCATCCGAGGTCGTACAGAACGACACATATTTCAGAAATCGGTCGGTAATGCTCATTTGAAGAGAGACAAGATGTTGCTGATAGATGAAGCCGTTTCTCCGGCTGTTTGAATAGCAGAAATGGCGCTATTGGAAGCAGCCTCAATCTTAGAAGAGTCCACTTTCTCAGCCAGGGTATTGAGTTGTTCTGTAACCGTATTGCTGATTTTCTCGGTCACGAGCCCATCAGAGCCTAAGATAAGTCCAGTGGCGAAGTTCTTCCAATAACTGCCATCCTTGGCATTGGATTTGAGGTTCTGGCAACTCTTAACCAGTTGAATGGCGTTCATGGCGTTATTGAGATTTGTGTAATCGAACTTGCCATCCGTTTTGTACTGTGCGTAGAGTGCGCGTAAGGCAGCACCGGCTGCTTGACCATCATTGTTGGTGGCATTCGTCACTGTGGTAGCTCCGGTGGCTGCATTAGCTGTTGAGGACGAAGGAGATGTTGTGCCCGTAAGGGTTGAGCAAGCAGTCAGCCCCATCAGGGCTACCGCTGCAATAAGAAATACTTTTTTCATTACTTAATATGATTTTTAACTAAATTTGGTGCAAAGTTACAACTTTTTTTGCATATGTGCAAATCTTTTTGTATTTTTGCGGCAAATATGAAATATTTTTTAGCGATAATAGGTGGCGGCCCTGCGGGCTATACAGCCGCAGAGCAAGCAGCAAAGGCCGGCAAGAGCGTTGTGCTCTTTGAGCGTCAGGGTTTAGGAGGGACATGCCTCAATGTGGGCTGTATTCCTACGAAATGTCTTCTTCATGACACGCATGCGGGAATAACAGACTGGAAGGTACTTCAGCAGCACAAGACACGAGTGGTACGTAAATTAGTAGCCGGTATCAGGATGCGTCTAAAGGATGTCCATGTCGTAATGGGGCATGCGCAAGTGCATGACGGTAAAGTATTTTGTCAAAATGAGGAATACGAGTTTGAGAATTTATTGATTTGTACGGGTTCGTCGAACTTTGTGCCTCCAATTCCCGGAATAACCGACAATGCGGCTGTTTGGGACAGTACCGATGCGCTCAACGCAGAAGAAGCGCCGAAGAGTGTAGTCATTGTAGGGGGCGGTGTGATTGGTATGGAGTTTGCGACTATATATCATGCCTTAGGCATTCCGGTAACGATTATAGAAGCAATGCCTCGTATTCTTAGCAGCATTGACCAAGATGTGGTACAAGTTCTATATGACAAGTACATCAAAGCCGGTATTGCTATTCATACGGACACGAAAGTGACGGCGATAGAAGGGCATGTTGTGCATACAACGCAAGGAGACTTTGAGGGCGACAAGATTCTTATATCTGTCGGAAGAAGACCCAATATCTCAGGCTTTGAGGAATTGCAAGGGCAAGCCAATGTCTATTTTGCGGGCGATGTAACCAAGACGATTATGCTCGCACATGTAGCAGAACGGCAGGCCTCGGCGGCTGTTAACACCATGTTGGGCATTAATGATGAGGTTAATTATGAGGCAATTCCCGCCGTAGTTTATACCCATCCCGAGATTGCTACGGTCGGGGTGATGGAAGGCGATATCAGAGCATTGCCGATGTCTTATGCCGGGCGATTCGTGGTTGAGAATGACCGTGAGAACGGCTTATGCAAGATGGCTGTAGATCCTCAGTCGGGCAAGATTAAAGGTGTTACTATGATAGGCGATCCTTGTTCAGAAATCATTGCAGCGGCATCCGTCGCCATCAGTCAGGGTATGCGTGTTGATGAACTAAAGAGGGTAGTGTTCCCTCATCCAACTGTTTCAGAAATATTAAAAGAGATATTATGACCATCCAAGAAGAAATTCGGCAGTTATGCCGTGATAAGAATGCGGTCATTATGGCACATTACTACCAACGACCGGAAATACAAGATGTTGCGGACTTTATAGGAGATTCGTTGGCGTTAGCGCAACAAGCGGCTAAAACAGAGGCTAAAATCATAGTGATGTGCGGTGTACACTTTATGGCAGAAACCGCCGCATGTTTATGTCCTGATCGAAAAGTGCTTATCCCTGCTCCTGAAGCAGGTTGTTCTTTAGCAGACAGTTGCCAAGCAGAAGACTTAAGACGCTGGAAAGAAGAACATCCAGGTTATATGGTAGTCAGTTATGTCAACACCTCGGCAGAAGTCAAAGCGCTCACAGATGTAGTTGTCACCAGTTCCAATGCTCTTAAGATTATCAATCAACTTCCTAAGGATGCAAATATCTTATTCGGACCGGATAAGAACTTGGGTAGTTACATCAATGACTTAACAGGCCGAGAGATGACATTATGGAATGGGGCTTGTCATGTCCATGCACGTTTCTCTGTAGAAGCTTTGATACACTTGAAACATGATCATCCTAATGCGCCGGTACTTACTCATCCGGAGTGCAAGAAGGCAGTGATTGAACTATCCGATTACGTCGGCTCGACAGCCGCGTTACTAAAATACGTTAAGACCCATACTAATAATGAGTATATCATTGTTACGGAAAGCGGAGTTATCCATGAGATGCAGAAAGCCTGTCCCGGTGTGACTTTTATTCTTGTACCCCCAGAGATTACCGAGGGTGTAGGATGTATGTGTAATGAATGCGAGTATATGCGAATGGCTACCTTGGAAAAGCTAAGAGACACTCTTCGAGATGAAATAAACGAGGTTCATGTAGAGCCTGAAGTGGCCGCAAAAGCGGTTAAGTCAATTCACAAGATGTTAGCAATGTCATGAAGATTTTAGTCGCCATGAGCGGTGGAATCGATTCCACTATGACAGCCCTCCTTCTTCGTGAGCAGGGTTATGAACTCGTGGGGGTGACCTTTCGGACTTTTGACTCCATGAAGGAGTCCTGTATTGCCAATGAAAAAGGCTGCTGTACCATTGACTCTATCATGGAGGCTAAACATCTATGTGAGTCTCTCGGTATAGAGCACCATATTGTGGACTTCCGAGAAGCATTTCGGAAATCGGTAATCGAAAACTTCATTTCTGAATATCAACACGGACGGACACCTAATCCATGCGTATTGTGCAATAAGTGCATCAAATGGGGTGAATTACTTCAAGTAGCAGATGAATATCACTGCGAAAAGATTGCGACCGGGCATTATGCCAGAATAGTTGAGCAAGACGGGCATTATTACCTCCGTCGTGCAGTAGACACGAAAAAAGATCAGACCTATTTCCTATGGCAATTGACAGAAGAGAACCTCATGCAAACACTTTTTCCTTTAGGTGATTACACCAAAGAACAAGTTCGTGCAATGGCTGCAGAGCGGGGGTATGTACGTTTATCCCAAAAAACCGAGTCGCAAGATATATGTTTTATCCCAAATGGGGATGTAAAGGGGTTCTTGAACCAATATCTGCCTGACTTCACACCATATACAATCGGTCAGCGGAAGGGTTTAGGCGTTGCTTTAGGCTATCCCGCTTATGTCAAATCGATTAACCCGCTGACATTTGGTCATCATGATGAGTTATACACGCATGATGTGGCGTTGAAAGATGGCTATTTCCGTGGTGATCGGGCTCGTCCTGTTATGGCGCAAATAAGGTATCGGAGTGCAGCAACTGAAGCGAGATATGACGGAGCATTGCATTTTGCAGAACCCGTATGGGCAGTAACACCCGGTCAATCTGCCGTGATGTATCAAGATGACCTCCTTGTCGGGGGAGGTGTGATAAGTGATTGAACTATTCAACGTGCAAATGAATAAATATAAATGATATAATGAAACGACCAATTATTCCCGTATTATTATTGACCGGCTATTTAGGTGCCGGTAAAACGACTTTGCTTAACCGTATATTGGCAAATGAAAAAGGAATCCGTTTTGCGGTGATTGTAAACGATATCGGCGAAGTTAACATTGACGCGTCCCTGATACAACAGGGTGGTGTAGTAGCACAGCAAGATGATAACTTGCTGAGCCTAACTAACGGTTGCATCTGTTGTACTCTAAAGACAGACCTCATAAAACAACTGCATGAGTTGGCAACTGCCAAGAAATATGATTATATCGTTATTGAAGCTTCCGGTATCTGCGAGCCTGCGCCAATCGCCAATACTATATGTAACTATGATCGGGCAGTGCCTTTCTCAGATGATCCAGTGCCGGTTCTTGACAACATAACAACCGTCGTTGATGCCAAGCGTCTTAAAGATGAGTTCCATTTGGGCAAAAACTTGGCGGAACAAGCTGAGGATGGCGAGGAAAATTTAGCCTCCCTTGTGATGCAGCAAATAGAGTTCTGCAACCTCATTTTGCTCAATAAAGCCTCTTTATTAGAGGGAGATGAACTTCCTCAGTTGGTAGAGGCAATACGTGCTATTCAGCCTAAAGCTGAAATTATTCCCTGTGATTATTGCGATGTTCCATTGGATAAACTTATTCATACCGGATTATTCGATTTCAATGAAGTAGCCGGTTCTGCCCGCTGGATAGAAGCAATAGAGGGTGATATCGAGGATGAGGAAGAAGGCGAGGCCTATGAGTACGGCATAGAGACTTTTGTATATTATAGGCGAAAACCTTTTAGCCTTGGTCTATTTGATGACTTTGTGGCACGCCATTGGTCACCCAACATCATCCGCTGCAAAGGAATGTGCTATTTTTCAGACGAATACGATATGTGCTATATCTTTGAGCAAGCCGGTAAGGAGTTTAATCTTCGCCAATGTGGTCAGTTCTACGCAACGATGCCTCAAAAGGAATTAGAGGCTGCCCTTGCTAATGATGCACTCTTAAGACGTGACTGGGACGAGACCTATGGCGATAGAATGCAGAAATTAGTCTTTATTGGTCAAAACCTTGATAAGGATGCTATCATTCAAGCATTAGATAATTGCATAGTAGAACAATAATAAGACAAATACAATGAAAACCAACCAATTATCCATGCGTCACATCGGACTTGGTGACGCAGACCAACATGAGATGCTCAATGCCTTGCAGCTTACTTCAGTAGAACAATTGATTCAAGAAACCATGCCTGCTGATATCCTACTCACCGAGGAGGAAAAAGCGGTACAGGACGAGGCATTAGGTACCGCATTAACAGAGCAGGAACATTTGGATTCCATTGCTGCTATGGCAGAGGAGAATATGCCATTTACATCCCTAATCGGGCGTGGTTGGTATGGCACGATTACTCCTGCCGTTATTACCCGTAATGTCTTGGAAAACCCTGTTTGGTACACCTCTTATACACCTTACCAAGCCGAAGTCAGTCAGGGTAGGTTGGAGGCATTATTCAATTTCCAAACGGTTATATCGGACCTGACGGGTTTACCTTTGGCGAACTGCTCCCTATTGGATGAAGCGACCGCTGCTGCAGAAGCCGTTACCATGATGCGCAACCTCCGTTCTCGCGAACAGGTCAAGAACAACGTAAGCAAGGTCTTTGTGGATAGTAAGATATTCCCGAATACTTTATCCGTGTTGCGCACGCGTGCACAAGGACAAGGTATAGAATTGGTCTTAGGTACTTATGCTACATTTGAACCCAATGAAGAATACTTTGGTGCAATTGCACAATTCCCAAATGCTGAAGGTTCCATTGAGAATTATGAATCGTTTATAGAGGCTTGCCATGAGAAAGGGCTGAAAGTCACATTGATAGAGGACATTATGGCGATGGCATTACTGCGTCCGCTGGATTGTGATATTGCAGTAGGTAGTGCTCAGCGTCTTGGTTTACCAATGGGATTTGGAGGTCCGACTGCAGGCTTTATGGCAACACGTGATGCATTTAAGCGCGACATGCCCGGGCGAATCATTGGTCTTAGTAAGGATAGTCATGAGCGTCCGGCTTATCGTTTGGCTTTACAGACACGCGAACAGCATATCAAACGAGAGAAAGCCACTTCTAATATCTGTACAGCCGAGGCACTATCTGCTATGATGGCAGGCTTTTATGCGGTATATCACGGAGCAGAAGGGGTTCGTAGTATTGCTGAAAGTATTCATTCCAAAGCTGCATATATCAACGAGATGATTCAGGCATACGGCTATGAGCAGGATAATAATGAGTTCTTTGATACGCTGAAGATCTGGCTTCCTGAAGAGGTTGAAATAAGCGATTTTAAAGCAATAGCAGAAGAGAAGGGACTTAATCTCTATTATGACAAGGAAGGCTGGATCGGACTGAGTTTAGATGAGGCAGTAACACTTGATACAATGAATGAGTTGATTGCCCTTTTCGCGGAAGCCGTAGATGCGTTGCCGAATTATGAGGATAGTGAAGAGGCTTTTGAGGGGCTATGGAGCATTGATGAGAGTCGTGTGCGTGAAGCCGATTACTTGACTGCACCGGTCTTTAGGCTCTACCATTCTGAGACAGATATGATGCGTTATATCAAACGCTTAGACAGAAAGGATATTTCTTTAACACATTCGATGATTCCGTTGGGTTCATGCACAATGAAACTCAATCCTGCCTCGGCTATGTTGCCTATCACGATGGGCGGCTGGCTCAATGTGCACCCACTGGCTCCGTCAGAGCAAGTTAAAGGCTATCTAGAGGTCCTTGAGGAACTCAAGGCGCAGTTATGCACAATAACGGGTTTTGATGAATGCACGTTGCAACCCACTTCAGGTGCTGCCGGGGAATATACCGGTTTGGTTATTATCCGAGCCAATGTAAGTGCTGAACGTAATGTGCTTCTTATTCCTGCCAGTGCGCATGGTACTAATCCTGCATCTTGTGTTCAAGCCGGTTTTGAGCCTTGTATCGTTAAATGTGACGAATGGGGCAATACCGATCTCAATGATTGGCGTGAGAAAGCAGAGGCGAATAAGGACCATCTCGCCGGCTGTATGATTACTTATCCCTCCACGCATGGTATTTTTGAATTGGCGATACGCGAGATGTGTGATATCATTCATGAAAACGGAGGTCTTGTCTATATGGACGGTGCCAATATGAACGGGCAAATCGGTTATACGCATCCGCGTAAGATAGGTGCCGATGTCTGCCACCTTAACCTTCATAAATCCTTTGCTTCGCCGCATGGCGGTGGTGGCCCAGGAGTCGGGGCGGTGTGCTGCACGAAAGCATTAGTTAAAGGACTGCCTACAGAGGATATGAATCGTGTGTCGTCTTCGTTATACGGTAATGCTAACATGGCGCTTATTTCCTATGGTTATATTCGTATGATGGGCGGCGAAGGGCTTCGTCGGGCGACAGGGGCTGCTATTCTCAGCGCTAATTACATGGCGGCCAAACTCAAAGATGCTTATGGTATTGTTTATACCGGGGCTAATGGTCATGTAGGGCACGAGCTAATTTTGGACTGTCGTCAGTTCCATCATCAAGGTATTACAGAGACGGATATTGCCAAACGTTTAATGGATTTCGGCTACCATGCTCCAACTCTTTCATTTCCGGTACATGGTACTCTGATGGTCGAACCGACAGAGTCCGAATCGAAAGCGGAGTTAGACCGTTTTATTGAGGCGCTCTTGCAAATACGTAAAGAGATAGATATTTGTCCTGAATTATTACTGAATGCTCCTCATCCAGAATATGAAGTAGTGGGGGAATGGCAACACGCTTATAGCCGTGAGGATGCTATTTATCCGTTGCCGTTTGTAAGCGAGAATAAATTCTGGATACCGGTAGGTCGTGTAGATAATGGTTTCGGAGATCGTAACCTCATTGCCCGATATGAAAACGAAGAAATGGCTTAATGAACTGAAGGAACTCATAATTATTGCAATAGCAATAATGCCCTATGCGTTTGCGGTTAATCAAATTTTGGTACCGCATGCTGTTGTAGGTGGTGGTCTGGCGGGTTTATGCGAGATCATCTATTTTGCATCGGGCAATGTAATGCCTATTTGGGCGACTAACTTGTTGGTCAATGCTTTATTACTCACCATCGCCGTATTCACGATTGGTTGGAAACTCTGTATCCGAACGATATATGGCGTATTCTGGATGACTTTTTGGCTAAAAGTAATTCCCGTCTCGGCAGAACCGTTGATTACTGACCCGTTTATGGCGGTGATTTTGGCGGGTTTAGTGTGCGGAGTAGGTTTAGGTATCGTGTTCCTCAACAATGGTGCTTCCGGCGGTACTGACATTATCGCAATGATTGTCAACCATTACCGTAACGTCCCGATGGGAACGGTACTGTTTATTTGTGACCTTGTCATCATCAGTTGTGCCTGGCTATTGCCCCAAGTGACTAAGATTGAGCAACTACTGTTCGGTTTATGCTTTACCTTTATGTGCACAACGGCTGTGGATTGGACAATGAATCGGGTACGGCAGAGTGTGCAGATATTCATCTTCTCAACGAAGTATGAGGAAATCGCTCAAGCCATTATGACCAAAGTCCCTCGTGGCGTTACCTTATTAGAAGGGGAGGGCGGATATACCAAACATCCCATGAAGGTAGTGACATGCCTTGCTCGCCGGAATGAGTCCAATAAAATCTTTCACCTTGTACGAGATATAGACCCTGATGCATTTGTGTCTGAGACACAAGCAGCCGGCGTATTCGGCAAAGGATTTGATGCAATCAAAAAACAATAGTGATTAATAATATAGACGCCTATGAAAAAAATCTTTTCTATGTTGCTTATAGCACTTATGCTATGTCCTGTCGGAGCGAATGCCAAGAGACAGAAGAAGCCCCAAGAGGTTGATTCGCTTGGTAATCCTATTAAGACGGGTTGGAACTTCGGTATTCTGCCTTCTATAGCATATGATGCCGATTACGGTTTCCAGGGAGGGTTACTGACTAACATCTATTATTATGGTGATGGCAAGCAGTATCCTGAGTACATTCATTCTATTTATGTAGAAGCCGCCTATACAACAAAGCACCATGGTATTTTTAGGGTCAACTATGACTCCAAGTACCTTATTCCCAAACATCGGTTGACGCTTGATGCTACGTATTTGCCAGATGCTATGTGTGATTTCTATGGTTTCAACGGCTATCAGTCCAAGTATGATTACGCTTTCTCGACTTGGAATCAAAATCCAGCTAAGATGCCTGACTCAATGGCCTATCGCAGCCGCGTATTCTACAAATACAAGAGAGACCTTATCCGAGTTGCCGGTGATATAGAAGGTACCATTTATAAGGACCTCAAATGGAACGCCGGTATAGGCGTATTAGGCTATTTGGTGAACGATGTAGATGTTAATATGCTCAATGGCAAGAACCAATATGATCCGTCATTGCCGAATTATGCACAGCGGGCTTTGGCTCCCTCGTCAGTGTCCCCCGGACTCTATGAGAAATACCGCGATTGGGGACTTATCTCAGCAGACGAAGCTCGCGGGGGTTGGCATCCTTATGTTCGTGCGGGACTGACCTATGATACGCGCGACAAACGGCAAGGACCAAACAAAGGTATTTACACAGACTTGTTCCTCACCTATAATGCGGCGTTCAACAGTTCCTACTATGGCAATCAAGCCGCTTCGGGCTTCAACAATCTCCAATTTAATTTCACCTTCCGTCACTATGTGCCTGTTTTCAAGGATAAAAAAGGCATACAACGAATCACCTTTGCTTATCGGTTCGGTACTCAAAATGTTATTGCGGGGCGTACGCCATTCTATATGAACAGCTACCTCAATACCTTATTTATTCAACGTGTTTATTACGAAGGTTTAGGTGGCGGCAACTCTGTGCGTGGTTTATTGGCCCATAGGCTCAATGCTTTAGGATACCTATTTGCGAATGTGGAGTTTCGTTTCCGGATAGTAAACTTTGATATTGGTCATCAGCACTTCTTCATCGGTCTTAATCCATTCTTTGATTTGGGTATGATTACACAACCGTACACATTGGATTGGACAGACTTACAGGCACGAATTGAGGCGACAGGAGATAACATGTCATCGTATTTCAACAAGGATGCTTCCGTTTATATACCCCATATGTCAGCCGGTTTAGGACTGAAGGTCGGCATGAACGAGAACTTTGTACTATCTTGCGATTGGGCGATGCCAATTGATAAGCAGGATAATAGCAAGTGGGCGAATTTCTATGTTAAAATGGGTTATTTGTTCTAATTATGGTAAAGACTATTCTTCTCTTAATCAGCTTTGTGCTATTCCCGATAGTGATTATCGAAGGATATAAGCGTTGGTCTTGGGTACAGAAAGTAGGTACAGTCGTTTTGGCATATGCCGTTGGTATCATCATAGCATTAACCGGTATTGCTCCTACTGCCCAAGAAGCGGGTGGGGAACTCTTTCACTCGGTGCGCTCTATCATCATGTCCATTGCTGTCCCATTGGCGATACCCTTGATGCTCTTTAATTGCGATTTCAAACTATGGACTAAAGCTTTGCCTAAGACTATATGGTCATTGGTCGGCGGCATATCAGCTGTTTTAATTGCCGTTATTTCCGGCTATTTTATTTTCCGCAGTCATGGTATTCCTCAGTTTGATAAGGTAGCGGCGATGATGACCGGTATATATACCGGCGGCACAATGAATTTCAATGCATTAGGCGCCGCGCTTGATGTTGACGAAACGACTATGGCCATCGTGTTGGCTTTTGAGATGGTGTTGACGACTCCGTATATCTTCTTTATATTAGCCGGTGGATATAAAGTTTTCCGTAAAGTTTTGCCTTATGCTGATCCGGAGATAACCTCTACAAAGAAAATTAAGATTAAGGCTCGCGATACAGAAATTGCGACCGCGGATATTGAGAACTATCGCGGTATGTTTGAACGAAATAATTTCTTGGGCATGCTCAAGGGAGTAGGGCTTTCGGTTGTTTTCTTAGTTTTGGGTGCAGGATTAGCGTTGCTCCTAACGGGTAAACTCAATGAATTGGTTATTATCCTAACTATAACTACTTTATCCATTATAGCGTCTTTCTTCAAGCCCGTACGCGAATTGCCTAAGACATTTGAAGCAGGCATGTTCTTTATCCTCATATTCTCAGTAATCGTGGCATCGTTATTTGATATCCACTCAGTCAATGGAGGTTCGCTCTGGATAGGTCTCTTCGTGGGGTATATCATTATAGTGGCTTGCGTGCTACATCTGCTTTTCTGCAAATTAGTAAAAGTCGATGGTGACTTATTCTGTGTATCGCAGATAGCGTTGCTATGTTCGCCGCCTTTCGTGCCACCGGTGGTTGGTGCAATGAAGAACAAGAAAGTCCTCATCTCGGGTATTGTAATAGGTCTTGTAGGATATGCTATCGGAACCTATTTAGGTGTGATAATCGCTTGGATTTTACCTTAATCGGCGTAAATAGAATTATTAGTTCCCTCTTAGTGAAAATAATATAAGTTAATTGCCCTTGCTCATAAGAGAGCGAGGGCAATTACTTCATGAATATCAGAGACATAGTGGAAGGTTAATCCCTTGCGGTATAGTTCAGGTATTTCCAATACATCTTTCTCATTATCTTTACAGAATATAAGGTCTGTTATACCAGCTCTCTTAGCAGCAAGCATTTTCTCTTTAACGCCGCCGATAGGCAGGACTTTGCCTCGTAGGGTCATTTCTCCCGTCATGGCAATACGTGCGCGCACCTTTCGTTTGGTGAAAGCAGATACTAATGCTGTTGTCATCGTGATACCGGCGGAAGGACCATCTTTGGGAATAGCCCCTTCGGGCACGTGGATATGAACGGCAGTGGTCTCTAAGTCTTTCGGTGAGATGCCGAAGTCGGCAGCGTGGGCTTTAATATACCCCAAAGCAATGGTAGCAGACTCCTTCATGACATCTCCCAGATTGCCGGTAAGAGTGAGGGTAGGGGTCTTGGAATGACTGAGTGAAGTCTCTATAAAGAGTATCTCGCCGCCAACTTGTGTCCAAGCCAACCCCGTCACAACGCCGATATAGCGGTTATCTTCGTAAATGTCGCGACTGAACCGTGCTTTACCGAGATAGGTTACAAGGTCTTCTGCTGTGACAGACACGTTATATTCTTCGCCTAAAGCCATTTTGGTCACGACTTTGCGGCAGATTGCGGCTATCTGTCGCTCCAAAGAGCGTACACCGGACTCGCGGGTATAATTGTCTATCAATAACGCTAAGACCTTTTTGGTGAAACGGAGTTGGTTCTTTTTAAGTCCATGTTCTTCTAACTGCTTAGGAATCAAATGCTGTGCAGCAATTTCTTGTTTTTCTTCAATGCAGTAGCCGGTCATCTCTATCAATTCCATTCGGTCTAAGAGCGGGCGTGGAATGGTGTCTAAACTATTGGCAGTAGCGATGAAGAGTACTTTACTGAGATCATAATCGATATCCAAATAGTTATCATGGAATGTGGTATTCTGCTCCGGATCCAGCACCTCTAAAAGAGCGGCAGTCGGGTCTCCTTTATAGTCCGCACCAATTTTGTCTATTTCATCGAGCACAAAAACGGGGTTAGAGGTCTTTGTCTTTTTTAGTTCTGCCAAAATCCGTCCGGGCATTGCTCCTATATAGGTTTTGCGGTGTCCTCGAATTTCGGCTTCATCATGCAGGCCACCTAAACTAACGCGCGCATATTTGCGCCCTAAAGCTCTTGCGACGGATTTTCCGAGCGATGTTTTACCGATTCCCGGAGGGCCATAGAGGCATAGGATAGGGGACTTCCCCTGTTTACGTGCCTTCATTACGGCGAGGTATTCGATGATACGTTCTTTCACTTTCTCCAGTCCATAGTGGTCTTCATCAAGAACTTGCTTGGCATTACGTATATCGTAATTATCCTCACTAACATCATTCCAAGGCAAGTCAAGCATAAACTCCAAGTAGTTTTGCTGGTCGGCAAACTCGGGGTGGTGGGTGTTAAGGCGTTCTAATTTTTTGAGTTGTTCCTCAAATACCGCCTTTACCTCGTTATTCCAGTTCTTGGTCTCGGCCTTCTTGCGAAGATCGTCAAATATTTCCTTGCCGTCGTCTTCGCCCAACTCCCGTTGGATAGCAGCCATCTGGTGGTGAAGGAAATACGCGCGTTGGTCAGCGGCGATATCCTCGATAGTCTTGGTATTTATCTCCACCTGCGTTTTTTGCATTTCTGCCTCTTTATTGAGGATTTCAGAGAGTTTATCGGCTCGCGTGGAATTGTTCATCTCCAGTAATTCCTGCTGCATGGATATAGCAAAACCGAAGTTCCCGCAGATGAAATTTACTAATTGAATCGGCGATTTCGCCATGTCCCGAAGGGACGTCTTGGCGATTTCGGCATGTTCTTTATCATTGTGGAGGTCAATGAGGAACATTGATTTCTCCAAGATATTGCTGATAATCTCCGGCTTGACAGGTTGATTTATTTCTTCCAGAGTATCTATTGGTGTAGTAATCGCTGTAGCCTGCAATCCTTCATCTGTCCGTACTATATTTTCCAAGTACACACGTTCAAGTCCACGCAAGGTTACTTTCATCTTACCTTTGCTTTCCTCGATGTTGAGAATCTCTGCTTTTGTACCGGTCGTGTATATGTCTTCCGGTTTAGGGTCTTTCGTTTTAGCGTCTCTCTGTGTAACCACATAAATAGTTTCCACGGAAGAGCGGATGATGTTTTTATTCTTTTCCCGAGCTACTTGAATAGTCAGCACCGTCTCAGGAAAGAGTACTACATTTTTTATCGTTAATAATAAGGTCTCCATCTTAATATATAATGTCTCTTTTGCTATTTTACATAATCACGATTAGAGTATTTAAATGCCATAGACATGTTATATCTTTTTAATAAGGTTAGTCAAGACGTTGCCGGGACCGTATTCCCTGAAGTCCTCGATACCATCATGTCTCATATTACGCACGGTTTCAGTCCAGCGTACAGGTGCTGTGAGTTGTTTGAGCAAGTTATGTTTAATCTCTTCGGGGTCAGTGTGCGGCAGGGCGTCAACGTTTTGGTATATCGGGCAACGCGGTGTCATAAATGTGGTTTGCTCAATTGCCTGCGAGAGTTCATCTGCAGCCAGTTGCATGAGCGGACTATGAAATGCGCCGCCAACGGCTAATGGTAGCACACGTTTAGCACCGGCTTCTTTAAGACGGATTGAGGCGAGTTCCACGCCTTCTTTCGAGCCGCTTATTACCACTTGTCCGGGGCAATTGAGGTTTGCCGCGACTACAATTAAATCTATCTCATTGCAGATCTGTTCGACTTGTTCGTCCGGTAAGCCTAAACACGCAGCCATTGTACCCGGCTGAGCTTCACAGGCTTTCTGCATAGCATAAGCGCGTTTAGCAACCAGTTTCAGACCATCTTCCGCAGCAAGCGCTCCGGCTGCCACTAAGGCACTATATTCGCCCAAGCTATGCCCCGCAACGGCGTCAAATTGCTGATTATCAGCGACCATTGCAGCCGCTATACTATGCAGAAAAACAGCAGGTTGAGTGACCTTGGTCTGTTTTAAGTCTTCATCGGAGCCATGGAACATGATATCCGTAATGCAGAAACCGAGAATATCGTTTGCTTTATCAAAAAGTGCTTTTACTTGGTTGTGAGCGTGATAGAGTTCCTCCCCCATCCCACTGAACTGGGAACCTTGCCCCGGAAAAATAAATGCTGTCTTCATATCTTCTTACTATGTGTTGATAACTACGTGTTGGTTATTTTTATGTTGGTTACTGCGTGTTGTTTAGCCTACAAAAGTACAACATTATTTGGATATATGCAAATAAAAGTGATTTTTTAGAGGCTTTTCACGTAAATTGGTGAGGAACGGAACAAAAGGCTTATAAAACACCCCCGCAGGGATTGCTGCGGGGGTGAAGGAGTGTTGCCATATTACACTTGTATGTTCGTGGTTGCATCGGGATCAAGCGGTAAGAACCTCTCCCCTACTCCGGCTCCCCCTCCGCTCGCGCAGAGTGTTTGCACCATAGCCATTTCCGTTATCTCAACTCGTGGTTGGATATACAAATTTTTTGTCATAGTTGTATAATATTATTAAATTGAACAAGTAATTCGATTAGTGCCATTTATTTAATCAATCGGCCTTGTGCGTTGTACTCCTTGTCACCATGTAGGATGATGAGTTGACCGTCACGGATGAGTTTTTGGCATGCTACATCGCGATGTTGCACTTCATCAAGACCTGTAACTTCTTCTGACTCACGCCTAAAGAGGAAGCGTCCAGGAGCAGTACCCTGAGTTGCAGGAGCATCATAAATTAAATATGCCTTGTGTGCACCTAAAGTTGTGCCGGTGTAGCGATACAGACCTATACCTTCCTGTCGCTGGCTGTTAACCCAACCATCTCTACCCAATACGTAGATTTGGCCTGCCTTGGCGCTTAAAACAAGGTCAGATGCTATCACTATATTCACATCCGTACCTCGGAGTTCGTTCGTGCCGGTATAAGCCTGAGCCGCAGGATCCATCATAATCAAGCGATAAGTTTGCGAGAAAGAGCGCAGCACAACAGCCGTTCCGGCAGGTACGATCTGTCCGTCGAAAGCGATAGGATGCAGGATAAACTCATTGCCATTCACATATCCCACATATGCCCATACATCAGGCGGCAGCATTAAATCTTTAGAACTGTTGTAATAAGTGCGGTAGTAAACAACATCATGTGGATCGTCCGAAGCCGTAACATCCTCAAATGCGCTTTCAACCATGCAACCTGCCCAAGCGGGAGCCCATGCCTGATAAGCTGCTAATTTTCCTTCGGGGACGAAGATTTTTGTCTTTCCGCTGGTAGCCGTTGCAAACTCATTACCCACATTAGCATCTGCCCATGTGACGATGCCTCTCGGGTCGTCCCAGAGGAAGAACACATTCTCTACGTTTGTACAGCCCGAGAAGGCACCAGCTTCAATGCTACGGACAGATTGCGGTATAGATACAGCCTTGATGTCTGTGATGCCATTAAACGCATTGGCAGCGATGGTAGTAAGCGAATATCCATCATGCATGTAATCAGGCTCTGCGGGGATAACCAATGTGCTTTCGTACGTAATCGGATAGATAGCATTTACATCTGCGGGATAAGGGAGTACTTTTGCCTCTCTCGGCGAAGCAGATGTAACCTCATATACACCGGTGGTCTTCTGGTTATGGTAGAAGAATTTCTCTCCGATAGCACGAGGTGACCACAACGCTGTAATCTTGGAGGAGTAGTCAGACCAATTGGTAGCTCCCTGATAATTCGAAACAACCCAAGAATATACATCAATATGATTCAGACGTGTATCACCCTCGAAGGCGTTGCTACCGAGTACAGGAGGCAGACTATTATAGAGTTCAATGCCATGCAGGAGCAGGCAGTTCTTAAACGCCTCGTCGTCGATAGACTCTACAACGCGGCTATTGATAGTAATCTCTCTCATCCAAGTACAGCCATCAAAAGCATGTGCGCCGATTATTGCAACATTATCTCCAATGAAAGCATTGGATAGTTGGTTGTAATTCCGAAAAGCGTTCTCTGCAATCTCGTTGATATAATAGATAACACCTTCGTCTTCTACCGATGCAGGGATATTTATGCTTCCACTCAGATTACGCGGACGAGTTACTTTGGCGGTGTGGGAACCGGTGATCTCGTACCACTGATAATAATCAGAGATTTCTTCCCCTATGCGCGTTGCGACAGCAGGGTCGTAGAAATATTCAATAGAACTTACCGATATACTTAAATTTCCGGAAAGCGTAACCTCTTCAGCCGGCGTACCAAGCCACGTAAGGGTATTAGCTGCATTATCATAAGTCCAATTAGCGGGAAGATTGGTTGCTGTCCAGATGTTACCGGTGATGATGATACCTGTCAGATCTCCGGCAATAGATTTGAACTTCAGGTCACCGCAACCGCTTATCTCGATTCGTCCGTAATTAAATTGGCAGGATTCGACAGTAGACGGGTCACTATAGTCTTCGTTTTTGTCCCTTGTTTGCGTCAGAGAAGTAATGATATTATTGATAAGACCATTTTCTTGCTCTTTTCCACCATTATTGTAGCAACTCAAGTCCACTAAGTTTATTTGGCTTGTACTCCAAGTGAAGGACGGACCTGAAGGAGTCGAAGGAGTCGGACCTACAGGAGCATCACTGCTTATTTCCACCTCGCGAGGCAGCTCGTCCTCAGCTTGATTAGCAAAGAAGAAAAAACCATCATACGTATTGGACCGAAAACTATTATTTATTCTCGTCTCGTTGGCTGCGTCCGCTGCCCAAATAACATTAGAAGTAGTAATATCTCCTACCAATGCTGAACTTACAACTCCAACGGCTAGGCATGCCGGGCAGACATCGGCAGACTCATTTCCGGTGACCGTAGCATGTAAATTACCTCCGTTAACAACGGATAATTTGTCTGCATAGAATACACCCCTATCTATAGTGTTCTGATATTGATACAATGTTGTTACATTCTCGTTGAGAATCAACGACGCATTGTCAATCGTCAGATTCGTAGCAGATATAGAATAAGAATTGGTGCTATTCACTATTAACTTATCCTGCGCTGCATCTGCACCTGAAAAGATGAGTGTGTTCGCAGAACAGAATTCGCCGCATGTGATCGTATTCGTGCCAATAAGACGAATCGTAAGCGGTTGATTCTGCAAAATATAAATGATGGCATTACCTATATAAGTGCTAAAATCAGTAATTGACGTAAAATCATTTTCCCAGTTATTGAGGGTCAAAGTGTGTGTGCTATAGTCGTATGACACTTTTCCTGCGCCATCAATATTACTGGCAGTACTTGGCGTTACGTCAACCCAGCCACCTTCTTTCAAAATCGAAAGAGGATATGTCGTAATGCTGAGTTCCTTCTGAGCATCCGCTGCATAGAAGTAGGTACTTTCATCTGAATGAGCATAGAGAGTAACTGAACCAGTTTGATGCACGGTAATGATTCCGTTTTCATCTACAGAAACAATAGTCGGATCAGATGTTGACCATGTAACCGGAGTAACCTCCGAAATGTTTTTAAGATCTTGGCTGGCATCGTAACTTTCTCCAACCACTAAGGTTCCTAGAGTAGAATTGTAGGAATCAAAATAAAAGGTTGGAGTGTACTTCTGCGCCATTACTCTTTGTGGCAGACATAGGATTGCTGCCAGGAGGGCAATTAATAAAGTAAATGTTTTTCTCATAATGTTGTGAGATTTTTGTGTTAATATTGTGCGGCGGAGCCGCAGTTAATTATGTATATATTGTCTTTTCAGATGAAAGATGTTATTATTCAGGGAGTAAAGAGATAGACATAAAGAAAGCGTGCGCTTTCGTTTGCTTTCATTTGATTGTTTGAGGATTCTGGACTACCTTATTAACTCAAATTTATGCACGGAAAACTCACGCTGATAACGTGAGCGTACATAAAACCGTGCTTGAGTTAATAATTGTTGAAAGTGTCCAGTTTTCAAACAATCAAGTCGGGCTTATTACGCTTTATCTAAATATGTTGGTTATTTGTGTTTTATGTCATAGGCGGTGTTGTTATGTTCGTTGTTATTTTACCAAATATGCGAGTACCATATGCGGTGTTACACACAATTATATAATTTCGGTGGCAAAGATACTGCTTTTTTTTGACATATGCAAATAAATTTGCAAAAAAAAAGGAAAAAGTTACAATTTTTGTGGATTTTGGTGTTTTTCTGTCAATTAAAGTTTGGTTGCCATGGGGGCATTTTTAAAGGTCGGCAAGTACAAATATAGGGGCTGTATCCATAACGGATCTATAACGTGGAGTTCGGTAAGCGTTCGAAGTGGTCCCGTAGTGGTCCCGTTATGGTCCCGTTAGAGTCAGGGCAGAAAGGGGGGGGGGCCAAGTTCCTAAGGGGACTAAGGGGATGTCGAAGTTAGGAGTATGCGAGTGTGAGGGCTTCGCCGACGACATAATTGGAGCCGCCGATAAAGATGATATCGTCCGGTGAAGCCTCATTTTGCGCTTTCTTAACCGCTTGCTCTACCGTCATATCCGCAGGAATAGCACGTGATGTTTTAGCTTGGCAGAAATAATATACGGCATCGGTTGGCAGCAATTGGCGCACAACATCAATATCCTTGTCCTTCACCATGCCAAAGACAATTCTCAACGTGCCTCCATGTCGTTGATGCAATTCATTAAGCTGCTGAAACACATATCTCAAGCCATGACTATTATGTCCGGTATCGCATATAGTCAAGGGTGCATGGGAAAGTGTCTCCCATCGTCCTCGAAGACCTGTTATCGAGCAGACATGGGCAAAGCCTTCGGCTATAGCGGTATTAGGCATTGATAAGGCTCGCAGGGCTACAAAAGCGGTTTGGAGATTATGTTCCTGGTAATAACCCTGTAGTTCACTTACGGGGGCAACCCTCATGCGTACGCGTCTAAGATACTCATGCTCCCGGGCGAAATAGATAGGCGCTCCGACGGCATTCGCCTTCGCCTCAAAGACAGGACGCGTTTCGTCGTCAGCTTCTCCGATGACAACGGGCGTCGAGCGTTTGATAATACCGGCTTTTTCGGAGGCAATAGCAGCTAACGTATTACCTAAAAACTCGGTATGGTCGAAACCGATATTGGTTATGATAGAGAGGCATACATTTTCCGGGGGTAAGACATTGGTCGCATCCAATCGTCCTCCTAATCCGACCTCTATGACTGCATAATCCACGTTCTGCTTAGCGAAATAATAGAACGCCATGGCAGTCGTTATCTCGAAGAATGAAGGCTGAATAGTTTCAATCGCCTCCTTATGGCAAGCGACAAAGGCCACGACTTCGTCCTCGGCAATCATCTCACCATTGATACGGATTCTTTCTCGGAAATCCACTAAATGAGGCGAGGTATACAACCCTACCCGATTGCCGGCAGCCTGCAACGCAGCCGCTATCAGATGGGAGGTAGAACCTTTGCCATTCGTGCCGGCTATGTGAATCGCTTTCAATTTACGTTCGGGGTGCCCTACTATGGTCATAAGCGCCTCCATATTCTGAAGACCGGGCTTATACGCTGCTCCGCCAATCAGATGAAAAGGCGGCGCAGCGTTATAAAGATATTGGATGGTTTCGGCGTAGGACATGTTGTTATTAGTCGATAAGTCCGTCGCGTTTGAGGAGGGCGTCAATAGTAGGCTCACCGCCGCGGAAACGACGATAAAGCACCATCGGCTCTTCCGTACCGCCTTTTTCCAAGATATTGATACGGAAAGCATCTGCTGTTTCTTTATCAAAGATAGAACCACGCAAGTCACGCGCTTTCTCAAACTGGGCAAAAGCGTCCGCGTCCAAGAGTTCCGACCACTTATAGCTATAATAGCCGGCAGCATAACCACCGGAGAAGATATGGGTGAATGCCGTTTCCATCTGACATCCATCGGCATTGGGTAAGACCTGCACTCCCTCCATCGCCTTATTACCGAAATCAATAACCGCTTTAACGGTATCACCATCGGGCACCTCAAAAGGAGTCCTGATGGTGTGCCAAGCCATATCTAAGAAACCGAAGCTGAGCTGTCTGGCACACGCATAAGCAGCGTGATAATGGTCAGATGCTTTGATGGCATTAACCAGGCTCTCCGGCATCGGTTCGCCGGTTTCATAATGACGAGCATAAGCATCGAGGAACTCCCGTTCACCCAAGAAATTCTCGTTAAACTGACTGGGCAGTTCCACGAAATCTCGCGGCACAGCCGTACCGGATTGAGACTCATAACGGCAGCGAGTAAGCATGCCATGAAGCGCATGGCCGAACTCATGCAGGAAGGTCTCCGCTTCATAGTAGGTCAGCAAAGCCGGCTTAGTCTCAGTAGGACGCGTCAGGTTCATGACATTAACAATATGAGGACGATGGTCAACACCTTCTTTGGTGATATACTGCGGCTGAAAATCATTCATCCATGCCCCACCCCGTTTGGAAGCACGGGGGTGGAAATCAGCATAATACACGGCTAAGAAGTTACCTTCAGCATCCAAGACGTCGTAAGCACAAACTTCCGGATGATAAACAGGAATTTCCTTATTCTCAATAAAGGTCAAGCCATATAGGCGGTTAGCGAGCGCAAAGACTGCTTTCTTGACACTATCCAAGGGGAAATAAGGTCGCACAGCGTCATCGCTGATGGAGAAGAGCGCATCTTTCTCTTTCTTAGAATAATAGCTGAAATCCCACGGTTGAAGTTCGCCTTCCAGACCTAAGGAGTGAGCATATTTTTCCAATTGGGCGACCTCTTCCTTAGCCGCCGGCATATAGGCTGTGCGTAACTGCTCAAGGAAGGTCATTACATGCTCTTCTGTTTCCGCGCAGGTATGATGCAAGGATTTAGAGGCATAATCGGGTTCTCCAAAGAGTTTAGCAATCGCTAATCGCGTATTGACAATCTCAACAATAATGGCGGTATTGTCAAACTCTCCGCCGACGCAACGAGTATTATATGCGCGATAAAGTTCCTCACGCAGAGCGCGGTTGTCGCACTCTTGCATGAAAGGTCCATAAGTAGTAGGCTGCAGGTCAATGAGCCAGCCTTCCAAGCCTTTCTCTTTCGCTTTAGCCGCCATCATGTCTTTCGTATCTTGTCTCAGACCGGCGATATCGTTCTCGTCTGTAATGAGTTTGGTCCAAGCATTGGTGGCTTTAAGCACATTCTGACCATAGGTTAAGGTCAATTTGGATAAGTCCGCTGACAATTGGCGGTATTTGTCCTTGTCCTCGTCAGAGAGGTTAGCACCATTTTCGGCAAAGGACTCATAGGTATCTACCAAAAGTTTCATTTGGTCGGGTTCGAGCCCCAAGGTCTCGCGCTTCTCATAAAGCGTTTTAATCCGTTGGAAGAGTCCTTCATTGAGTCGAATAGCGGTGCTATATTCAGAGAGCATCGGACTTACCTCCAATTGGATTTCCTGTAATTTATCTGTTGTGTTGGACTCCGTGAGGTTAAAGAAACAGCCAATGACGATATTGAGCATTTCTCCGGAGCGGTCAAGCGCCTCAATGGTATTGGCGAAAGTAGGTTCCTCGGGATTATTGACGATAGCGTCAATCTCCGCCCTACCCTGTTTGAAAGCCTCTTCGAAGGCCGGCATATAATCTCTTTCCTCTATCTGATCAAAAGGATATGTGCCATGGGGCGTGCCCCAATTCTTATAGTTCATAAACGGGTTTTGGTGGCATCCCGTCAGCGCCACAGCAGCTACTGCCATAAGACAAAATGATTTGAATTTCATATTATTTAGAATGTTTTCTCAAGAGGTTAATATCTCCCGAAAGTTTATACTGGATCCCATCTGTACCGACGGCACGGATGACATAGAAATAGGCTCCTTCAGCGGCCGGTCTGCCACCGATGTTGCCGTTCCATCCTTCCGCGGGGTCAGTCCAAGAATAGACGAGTTTGCCCCACCTGTTATAGACATCACACTTAAAGGTCGCCAAGGATTTATAAAGCACCCTAAACTCATCGTTTTGGCCATTTCCGTCCGGTGTGAAGACATTGGGTACCATTAGTTTGGAAGCCGTTATGACGATATTGTCCAATTGCACCGAGTCGCGTAAGCAATAGGGGTTAGTGGCATAGCATACCGCCCGATACGTTGCCGGTTCGGTAAATGTATAGCGTTGGTTTTCATCCGAACGATTGGCGATAAGGGTGGAACCTTTATAGATAACCCATCTGAAATACTGCGCTGCCGGAGTCGGATTGGCTCTAAACTCAACGGAAAGCGGTCCCGAAGCAGTGTATTGTGTCTCTGTGATAGGCCTTTGCGGCTCATTCTCTTCTTCTTCTCCACGTGCCGTAACTATGGCTTGTGGTTTAAAGTCAAAGGCAACAGGCATATCCTCTATAGTATAAAACACCTGCTCCTCATTAAGTCCAAGCTGCGTTGCTATAGAGTCAAAGTCCAGCAGGATACGGGCTTCTTCCCGTAATTGGGGTTGAAGATAATAAGTGCCTGCCGTAAGGAACTCGTCGGTAGTCTCAGTGGTATCTATCCATGCCGTAGAGGCAAATGTAAGATTCTGCATCTCAATATGCAAGGGTATAAAGAACTGCCTTTCTGCTCCGTCAAGCGAATAATAGTTGAATGCCGGTAGATGATTTTGAGGTACATCGGGTATGGTGAGTATGGTTGCATCACAGGTCAGCGCAACCGTCAACGAGTCAACTACAGGTCGATGCAGACTATAGTTAAAGAGGTGATAGACTCCAATTGTGTCGTTGCTATACGGAGTACTCAAGCGGACAGATTGTCCATCAGCGCCATAATAAGTTGACGCATTGGACTGTAAGCTATTGCCGGTCCTAAAGTCATACCAGTCAGCATTTTCCGTAGCTACTAAGACCGGATCACCGGCATAGAAAATCAACGTGTCCGAACCTTCTATAATGATGGCCGGACTTTGTCCCTCAAACGAGACATTCAATGCCCTTGCCGGAACGGTGAGAACGACCGGCAAGAGCATCACAAACAAACTATTTATTAACTTGGAATCGCGTATTACCATTTTGGAAGAAATCGACGATTTGCTTAGCGGCAGCAATGCCGGCATTAATATTGGCTTCAGCGGTCTGGGCACCCATTTTCTTAGGCGTTGCGAAATATCGTCCTGAGAATGTTTGGAATTGCTCATCGGCATCCGGCTTAATATCCGCTACATAGCGTAAATCCTGCCGCTCAGTGAGGAGTTCAATCAGTTCGGGCTCATTGATAACCTCTTTGCGCGCGGTGTTAAGTAGCAAGCCATTCTTAGGCATCCTGCCGACCAAAGCTTTGTTGATGCTATTTTTTGTTTCCGCAGTGGCAGGAATATGCAGGCTTACCACATCGCAGGTGGTATAAAGTTCTTCTGCACTATGCAGGGGGTGAACGCCTTCCGCCTCTATGGCACTATCAGGACAATACGCATCATAGGCATATATCTCCATGCCGAAACCTGTTGCAATTCTTGCCACATTGCGGCCGACATTGCCAAAGGCATGTATGCCTAATTTCTTGCCTTTCAGTTCTGTTCCACTTGTTCCGTCATAGAAATGCCGAACAGCCATGACCATCAGACCAAAGACCAATTCCGCTACCGCGTTGGAGTTTTGCCCGGGAGTGTTCATCGCCACCACCTTATGGACCGTTGCCGCGTCAAGGTCAATATTGTCATATCCGGCACCGGCACGCACAACAATCTTGAGTTTTTCCGCCGCATTGAGCACTTCTGCATCCACTTTATCCGAACGGATAATCAAGGCGTCTGCGTCTTTTACAGCGTTTAACAAGTCTTGTTTATCAGTATATTTCTCCAACAAAGCAAGCTCATATCCTGCCTTTTCCACTTCTGAACGAATACCATCTACTGCCACTTTGGCAAAAGGTTTTTCTGTTGCAACAAGTACTTTCATACTCTTTTCCTAATAAATATATTATTAATAAGGTGTAGTTAAAGCTTTGCTTCGTAATTCCGTATGCAATTGACGAGGGCTTGCACGCCTTCCAAATCCATTGCGTTATAGCAACTTGCGCGGAAACCACCGACGCTTCTGTGCCCTTTTATACCTACCATACCGCGTTCGGTAGCAAATTTCATAAAGTCGTCTTGGAGTTCTTGGTATTCCGGTTTCAGAACAAAGCAAATGTTCATTCGGCTACGGTCTTCCGCTTTAGCGGTGCCGACAAAGATTTTGCTATGGTCAATGCAGTCGTACAACAGCTCGGCCTTCGCTATATTGCGCTTCATTACCCACTCTACGCCGCCGTTCTTTTTAAGCCATTTAAGGGTCTGCAAAGCCGTATAGATCGGCAGGACAGGAGGCGTGTTGAACATTGAGCCACCATCGATATGTGTTCTATAGTCCAACATCGTAGGAATATAACGGGTTACATGGCCAAGGATATCTTCTTTAACAATAACAAAGGTAACGCCTGCAGGGGCTAAGTTCTTCTGCGCTCCACCATAGATAATACCATATTGAGCAACATCAATCGGGCGACTCAAGATATCCGAACTCATGTCGGCGACAAGGGTCACATCACCTTTTTTATGGTAGATATCATTGAGTTTGGCATCGCTCAACTCAGTACCATAAATAGTATTATTGGTCGTAATATGGAAGTAATCTGCATCTTTAGGAACTTCGTAATCTACAGGGATATATGTAAAATTGGCTTCTGCCGAAGAGGCAACCTCAACAGCTTCGCCAAAGCCCTTCGCTTCCTTCAACGCCTTCTTCGCCCAAACACCGGTGTTCAGGTAAGCCGCTTTCTTTTCCATCAAATTATAGGGGACCATGCAGAACTGCAAACTTGCGCCACCGCCCAAGAATAGTACGCGATAGCCTTCGGGGACATTGAGTAATTCTTTCATCAATGCCTCTGCTTCGTCCACAACGGGCTGAAAATACTTGGCACGGTGACTAATCTCCAATAACGACAAACCTTCTCCTTGAAAATCCAAAACGGCTTCTGCGGTCGCTTTAATCACTTCTTGAGGCAGGATACTCGGTCCTGCATTAAAATTGTACTTTTTCATACTATTAGTTATTTAATTCAGTTAACGAATTCTATCCGCGGAGCGCACCAATGCCTCATCCGCTAATATCCGGCGTGTTGCCATCAGTAGTAACACCGTACATACAGCCGGTATGGCACACCAGACTGTCATATGCCACTCTACCCCCATGGAGACTTCCGCCAATTTGGCATATAGATAGATAATGCCATAGTAGCCAATAGTCAGCAACACCGTAAAGATATTGAGGCGGGCTTGCAGCAGTCTTTTCTTAAAGAGAAAGAGGTCAACACATGCCAAAATCGGAATCAGTAACGTACTGAGTAGCAGTCCCCAAAGCCCTTTTAACTCTACCGGCTGCAGAAACATATTATCCAAATCCGGCGTAATTTCATCCAATCCTAAGGCTCCCAAGGTCCACATCCGTTGCACAGACGCATCTAACGGGGTATTCAATTGAAGTACCGGCACAAAACATAGTATGATGCCCAAAGACATCACCAATACAAGATAAACACTTTGAATTCGTTGAATCATAATAGGGTTACTTTATTATTTTCTAATTGGTATTTTTCTCCCGTTGCGGGGCAGATTGCTATTCCCTGTTCATCAAAATGGAGTTTTTCGCCATGGCGACTCACCCAACCGATACGCCTTGCCGGATTACCAACCATCAAGGCATATGCCTCTACATCCTTGGTCACTACACTACCGGCGCCTATAAGACAATATTCCCCCAGGGTGTGTCCGCAGACAATCGTTGCGTTAGCGCCAACCGAGCAACCTCGTTTCAGGATAGTGGCTCTGTACTCATCCTTCCGTGAGACTGCAGCGCGAGGGTTAATCACATTGGTGAACACCATACTGGGACCTAAGAAGACATCATCCTCACATTGTACACCGGTATAGACCGAGACATTATTTTGAATCTTGCAGTTATTACCCAATATGACATCCGGACTCACAACTACATTTTGTCCGATATTGCAGTTTTCACCTATAACGCAGCCGGACATAATATGGCTGAAATGCCATATCTTAGTGCCATTGCCTATCCGACAACCTTCATCGATATAGGCGCTCTCATGTTTGAAATAATCACTCATCCGTTTAGCCTAAAAAAATACACGTAGCAAATCATTTCCATTAGCAAATATAAGCAACGCAATCAGCACCCAAAAGCCGATATTGTTAGCCACCTCCAGGAATTTATCCGACGGTTTTCTGCCCATTACTATTTCCACCAATAAGAATAGAATATATCCCCCATCTAAAGCGGGAATGGGCAGGAAATTCATAAATGCCAATATAAGGCTCAAGAACGCCGTCATGTACCAGAAACTATACCAGCTCCAGCGAGCGGGGAACAAATTACCGATTGCCACAAAACCACCTAAATTCTGTGCGCCTTCCTTCGTGAAGACAAGTCTAAATTGTTTCACGTAGTCCACCAATTTACCCCAGCCGTATTGAATACCTTTGGGGATTGATTGCCAAAATGTATAATGGGTGGTCTCTAAGGCATAGAAGGTGGTAATGGGCTCCATCATGATACCTAACTTGCACTGATCGCCGATAAAAGCGCGTGTCTCCATAGGCACACCTGAACGATAGAAGCCAATCGTAACGCTATCCACGGGATGTTTACTGAGTTCGTTTTGTACTTCATAAACACTTGGAGTAGCAATGCCTGCAATGGAGACGATACTGTCACCCGCCTGCATGCCCGCAAGCGCAGCCGGAAAACCATCTGTTGTCTGAGCTACAACCATCGGGTAGTATTCCGCCAACCCTATATAGGGGCGTTTGGTGTATGTGTTATCTTGACGGACATGTTCACGCTCAACTTTGTCGAAAGCCGCAGAGGCTGCTAAAAAGTCCTGACCTGTGCGAGCGCTAAGTGTCATGGAGAACACCGAGTCACCTCGTTGCACTACTATATTTTGCTTGCCCTCAATCACAACCCATTCCAATACATCTCCGGCTGTCTCTGGCACCAAGCTATCAACCAGCAATATCTTATCACGCTGCTGCAAGCCTTGTTTCGTAAATACCTCGCTATAATAGAGCCCTTGGGTCACATTCTTTAGGGGTAAACGCGTTTCGCCCCATGTGTAGAAAATAACACCAAAGAGAATGAGTGCTGCAATAAAATTAACAGTAATACCGGCAATAATGATGCTCAATCGTTGCCATACATTCTTAGTTCTAAACTCCCAAGGTTGAGGTTCTGCTCCTAATTGGTTCGCATCGTGCGTCTCATCCACCATACCTGCTATGGCGCAGTACCCTCCCATAGGTACCCACCCTATGCCCCATATAGTGTTATCGGGCTCTTTTGTAACCCACTCATCCTGCTCTTCATTGCGGTGGAAGAACTGGAAATGCCATTTATTGTCAAACTTCTTCATCCTAAAGATGGAGAATGATGGGTTAAAGAACATATAGAACTGCTCCACTCTTACGCCATTTAATTTAGCCACAATGCAGTGACCTGCCTCGTGGATTAACACGAGGAACGAAATGGAGAGCAAAAACTGTATCAGTTTAATCCAAAAGGTCGGTGATGTTAAGAAATCCATTGATTAACTATTTGTCTTGTTTCTAAATCGGTCTTTACTAATTCCTCGTAGTTCGGTTTGGGTATATAGTTGATACATTGCATGGTGCGGTCTATCAATTCGCTCATTGCGGGGAAAGAGCATCGTCCCTCCCTGAATGCGAGATTGACCACCTCATTGGCTGCATTGAGCACACAAGGTATATTACCACCCCGCTCAATGGCTTGGTACGCCAATGCCAGAAGCGGGAACTTCACCAAGTCGGGTTGGTCGAATGTTAGTGCCCCTAATTGCAATAAATCTGCCCGCGGAAAATCGCTCGTCACACGTTCCGGATATGTTAGCGCATATTGGATAGGCAGTCGCATGTCCGGCGCCCCCAATTGAGCTTTGATTGCCCCGTCGGCAAATTGTACAGCACTGTGCACAATAGACTGCGGATGCACCAAAACCGCTATCTTGTCATAGGGAACATTGAAGAGCCAATGCGCCTCAATTACCTCAAATCCCTTATTCATCATCGTGGCGGAGTCTATGGTTATCTTATCGCCCATCTGCCAATTGGGATGCTTGAGTGCTTCGGATGCCGTCACATGCTTGAGTTGCTCAATGGTATATGTCCGGAAAGGTCCCCCGCTTGCCGTGAGTAAAATCTTCTCGATAGGATTAGCCAATTCGCCTGCCAAGCACTGGAAGATGGCTGAATGTTCGCTATCCACCGGCAAGAGCGGCACCCGATGCTTACGACAGAGGTCTAAAATAATATCTCCCGCAACCACTAAAGTCTCTTTATTGGCGAGAGCAATCGTCTTACCTGCCTCAATAGCAGCCATTGTCGGCTTAAGACCGGCATAACCGACCATTGCTGCAAGCACCACATCAATGCTCGGCATCGTCACCATATCCGTTATCGCTTGGTCGCCTGCCCACACTTTGATGTCAAGGTCAGCCAGCGCATCACGAAGTCTTTCATAGAGGGTCTCGTCCGCTATACATACGACATTGGGCTTGAACTCGCGCGCCTGCTCAATCAGTTTATCCACACTTCTATTGGCGACTAAAGCATATACCTCAAATCGGTCGCTATTCTTGCGAATAACATCTAATGCCTGCGTACCGATGGAACCGGTCGAACCTAATATGGCGATTTGTTTCTTCATCTTAAAATGCTATCACGGAAGATGGGTCTATTTGTTTACCGCCTTGCCATAATTCAAATCTGAGTTTTTCCCCGTCTTCCATAACGCCGATTGCCTCGGCAGCTTGCAGTGCTGTACCTATAGGTTTAAACACTTTTTTTAACCCCCTATAGATACTGATATACTGCGGATGTTCTACCACAACAGTGTAACTATTGTCTATCTCGCGGTTGACCATAATGATATGTCCCGTTAGGACAGAGGTGATAGTATTCCCTTGTTGTGGTGAGAAGAACGTGAGTGTCGGTGCCGTCTCTCTGACATTGGCAAAGAGTTGCAAATTATCTTTCTCTCGCTCTTCGTACTCTGCTTTGAACGCCTCTGTAATCTCGTTTTTCGCCTCCAACAATTGTTCCCGCATGTATAACTGCATTGAGTCAATAGCCTGAATAGTATCGCTCGTAGTCTCACCGGAGAGGACACCGCGTAATACATTGGTATATTGGCGTTGCACCTCCAACTCAGTACCTAAAGAGTCCACTTTCAGACTCTGTTCCACCAATTGGCTGCGAATGCTGGCACTATATCCGGGCAATAAGTTCCGCACAGGGGTATAGATAATAAGTACAGATATCAGCAACACTGCAATAATGAATATCAGCACAAAGTACGTCACCAGCCTAAGCCAACTGATACGCGTATGCCATGCTTCCGCCATATTGTTTTCATCTACCAGCATCAGCCGGTATTTGAAATTCAGCCTCGACCAAAATGATTTATTCTGTTCTGACATAGTTATTCAGGTTGTTGATATTATAGTATAGTGCACCCTGCGCAGGGTTTGAGTTGCTTAAAGAAGTCGTTGCCTTTGTCGTCCACGAGGATGAATGCCGGGAAGTTCTCTACTTCAATCTTCCAGATGGCTTCCATGCCCAATTCGGGATACTCCACGCACTCAATGGATTTGATATTCTCTTGTGCAAGAATAGCCGCAGGACCTCCGATGGAGCCTAAATAGAAACCGCCATGTTTCTGACAAGCATTGGTAACATCAATCGACCTATTGCCTTTCGCTAACATGATACGGCTACCGCCATGTTCCTGGAACTCATCTACATATGGATCCATACGCCCTGCTGTGGTCGGTCCCATAGAACCGCAAGCCATACCGGCAGGAGTCTTAGCCGGACCGGCATAATAGATAGGATGGTTCTTAAGGTATTCCGGCATTTCCTCACCGGCATCCAGGCGTGCTTTAATCTTAGCATGTGCAATATCACGACCGACAATAATGGTGCCATTGAGGCTCAAACGCGTACCAATGGGGTATTTGGTCAAGATTTTGCACACCTCATCCATGGACTGATTGAGGTCTATCCGTACAGCATCGCCTTCGCCGGCTTGTCTCAAATCGGCAGGAATAAGTTCACCGGGATTAGCATCCATCTGCTCAATCCAAATACCGTCCTTATTGATTTTAGCACGGATATTGCGGTCCGCAGAGCAACTTACGCCTAAGCCAATCGGACATGACGCACCGTGTCTGGGGAGACGAATAACGCGCACATCATGCGCCATGTACTTACCGCCGAACTGTGCACCGAGACCAATCTTATAGGCTTCTTTAAGTAACTTCTCCTCGAGGTCAAGGTCGCGGAAGGCACGACCATATTGATTGCCTGTAGTTGGCAGTGTGTCGTAGTAATGGGTCGAAGCCAATTTTACGGTCAGCAAGTTCTTTTCGGCACTGGTACCACCGATAACGATAGCAATATGATACGGCGGACAAGCAGCTGTACCAAGACTCTTCATTTTCTCTACAAGGAACGGAATAAGCGTGCCTTCGTTTTGAATACGGGCTTTTGTTTCTTGATAAAGATAGGTCTTATTGGCAGAGCCACCACCCTTGGTAACGCAGAGGAAATGATATTCCATACCTTCAGTTGCCTCCAAATCAATCTGTGCCGGCAAATTGCATTTTGTATTGACTTCTTCATACATGCTGAGCGGTGCATTTTGGCTATAGCGCAGGTTGCACTCGGTGTAGGTCTTATAAACGCCTTCACTCAAGGCTTCTTCATCGGAGAAACCGGTCCAGACCTGTTGTCCCTTCTCGCCATGAATAATAGCGGTGCCGGTATCCTGGCACAAAGGCAATTGTCCTTTAGCAGCCACTTCGGCGTTACGAAGGAAGGTCAAGGCTACATATTTATCATTGGCGGACGCTTCGGGGTCACGCAGAATCTTGGCGACCTGCTCATTATGGCTACGACGGAGCATGAAACTAACATCTTGAAAAGCCCTGTTAGCCATCATCGTCAGTCCTTCTTTATCCACTTTAAGAATAGGTTGACCTTCAAACTCGCTGACATGAACGTAGTCCTTGGTCAGCAGATAATACTTGGTCTCGTCTTTACCAAGTTGAAACATTGGTTCGTAATGAAATTCCATATCTGTAATTATTCCGTGTTATTAACTTCGTATTGGCGCATTCGCCCATTTCCGCTTACAAAATTACTATTATTTCTTGACTTGTGCAAATATATTCGGTATTTTTTGCAAAAATCAATAAAATTCGCAAAAAATGTCAAAAAAATTTGGTAGTCTCATTTTTTTGTTGTACTTTTGCACCCGCTTTCGGAAACGGAGCAATAATGTGTTTAATAAAGTAAGGCTGTCTCCCTAGCTCAGTTGGTAGAGCAACTGACTCTTAATCAGTGGGTCGAGGGTTCGAGTCCCTCGGGGGACACAAGAGAGGATATCCGGTTGGGTATCCTTTTTTTTGTTGGATTTTACACGGATTTTTTGTGCATTTTTTCGTTTTATGCACATCTGATTTGCATATTTCTATGAAAAATACTACTTTTGCAGGACAATATTTATGATTAAGTCTATGAAACGTTTTTTACTATCATTAACGGTAGTTGTCATTAGCCTATCGGCCATTGCTGCGGATTATGGCTACATGACTTTTGTATCCGGCGGCAACACTACTACTTTGTCGGTTGAAGGTATGAGAATGAGTTTGACCTCTTCCACTCTAACCGTCACCAACACAGAGAATGGAACTCAAACATTCGCTTTAGCAAGTCTCACATCAATGTTTTTCAGCGATAGTGAGGGTGTATTTTCCTCAATCGAAGAAGGCGAAGTGACGCCTGCTGCCACAAAAAAGCTTCTTCGCGACCAAATTTATATTACCTCCCCCGATGGATGGGTTGATGTGATGGGACGAAAGGTTGACGCGGAAGCGAGTTCTCACAATAGTAAAGTAGCGGGTGCGCGCAAGGCGATTGCTGCCGCTACACCGGTCCTGCATATTATCACGGGAGCTACACACTGGGCCTTTTCGGCTTCCTATTTAGGCACAGTTATGTTCTCTGGCGGAACAACACTTACTGCTAAAGGCAAGACATTTACATTGACGGATATTGACAGCGATATCTATATTGATTATAATGCCGTTACGGACAACACAGTATCAACGACTTACTCCGGCACTTCCGCTTCTGTTGTAGTGGCAGGCAATGTGGCGCAATTCATCAGTCCTACCGTCAGCGGTGCATCGGTCAGCATTGCCCAAAATGAATTGGTATCTGAGACGACCTGCGATGAAATTACGTACAATTTGACCGGTTCAAGCACCGCAGGTGACTTCTACCTATCAGGTTCTTACAAAGCCACTGTTGCGATGACGGACTTGTCGCTGACATCCGTTGAAGGAGCGGCGGTGCACATTGATGACGGAAAACGCATTAACTTAGTTATAGAGGGCAATAATACCCTAAAGGACTATGCTTTGGGGACTCAAAAAGCCTGCCTGCATATTAAAGGGCACCCCGAAGTATCTGGTAGCGGCACACTCACCGTAACCGGAAATCTCAAGCATGGTATTAAGTCCAATGAATATATGCAACTTAAGAAGACCTTTACCGGTTCAATCATTGTGCCCGATGCAGTTGGTGACGCTCTGCATATCGGGCAATACTTTGAGATGCGCAATGGCACTATCACCATTCAAGATGCGGGGGACGAAGGTATCCAAGTTGAAGCCAATCTTGAAGGCGAGGAATATGATGGACAGGCCTTTATAAAGGGTGGCACCATCAATATCAATCTATCTGCAACTGCCGGTAAGGGTATCAAGACCGACTCTGCTATGACTATTACAGACGAACTTGGGTATAACACAACGCTCAATATTACAACGACCGGTGGTGGTATGTGGGATACAGAAGATTTGGAAACATCTGCGGCTGCTTGCCTCAAATCGAATGGAGTCATGACTATTGCCGGTGGCACACTCACTCTTACAGCAACCGGGGGCGGCGGTAAGGGTATCAGCTCTGACGATGAACTACTAATCTCCGGTGGTACCATAACGGTCACGACTTCCGGACAAGCATGTGTTTATAGCGGCAGCAGTATCAACAATAGTTATACATCCTCACTTGACCGCGTCAGCTCTGCCTATAAATCCTCTCCTAAAGGCATCAAAAGCGACACGAAAATACATATCTTCGGTGGCACAATCAATGTCACGACAAGCGGTAATGGCGGTGAGGGTATTGAGAGTAAAAACGTAATGACTATCGCTGATGGCACTATCACCGTTAAGGCTTATGACGATGCCATCAATGCTTCTACAAGTAGTACGAATACCTCGTGGGTCGGGCATCTTTATATCACCGGCGGAAATATCACTGCCATGTCGACGAACAACGACGGTATTGACTCCAACGGCAATATGTACTTGCAAGGCGGTACCGTTATGGCATTAGGTGCATCGGGTGCTGAATGTGGTTTTGATGCCAATGATGAAGGGGGATACACTATCTATATCACCGGTGGAACGCATCTTGGTGTAGGTGGCAACGCCGGCACGCCGAGCAGTAGTGCTTCAACTCAGTGTTACGTAACCGGTTCGGGTAGTGTCAGTGCCAACTCAACCATTTCCTTAAAAACCGGTTCAACCGTATTAGCTTCTTTTACCATTCCGAGTAACTATACTGCTTCGTCAGGAGGAGGGTTTCATGCCCCTGCCCGTCTTGGTCCCGGCGGACCCGGTGGTGGCGGTAGTATGGGTGGCAGCTCCACAATCTTTGTATCTTGCCCGGGGCTGACCAAGAATAGCAGTTATACCCTCACAAATGGCAGTTCATCCAGCACCGTAACCGCCCAACAATATTCTTCCGGCGGTTGGCATTAAAGAGAAAGATTCTAATAAGTAATAAATTAAGCATCCATAGTTTAAATACATGGATGCTTTTTAATTAAGTGTCCTTAGTTTAAATACGAAGGTGTTATTGCATTTGAAAGGATCACACACTCCCCTACCCAAGCCGCGACCACCTTTATAGATCCGTGATAGATCCTTTATGAATCTCCTACACACCGGCTCCGGCACTTCACCATTGTTCCCTAAGTGAACGCTATAGGCACTTCTTTATGCACATGGTATCCCGCCCCCCCCTATTTACCCTGACTATAACGGGACCACAACGGGACCACAACGGGACCACTTCGAACGCTTACCGAACTCCAGGTTATAGATCCGTTATGGATACAGCCCCTTTGTCTGTACTTGCCGACCTCTAAAAATGGGCGACCCTGACAACCCGACATCCGGAACACCTGACACTCCGGATACCCGTAACATGGTAACCCGGAAACAAAAACTCCCTACCTCTACCATTGATAGGTGAGGCTGAGTTGGACATTATGGCGGCTGACAACTTGGGAAAACTCGTAAGCGGCATCAAATCGTAACCCCTTATAAATAGGGAGTCCTAATTGGAAAATATGCCCTACCTTAACGGCTCTGAATGTATAGCCCACCTCTACATATCGCATAATATTGAACATTAGTCCCAATTCGAACTGGGAGGTGCGTTCACCATATGCCATTAACATATGGGGGATAAATGCTACTTTATCAGCAACCCAGGCTTCATAACTCCAGCCAAGGTAGCCCTTGCGTTCTCGCATTAAAATCGTTGATGAGTCTGCTATAGCGTCACCAATGACATTACGGAGCGACACATCTAAGGTAAAACCCTTATAGCGGTATGTCAAACCGATATGCAAATCCGGCAGGGCTGTAACACTATATGTATTATCCCATGTATATGGGGCAATAATCAGCGAAGCCGCGCCTCCCAAAATAACGCGATGCTTGCCCCCTTGCAGGATCCACTCATAGGCATAGCGTCCTTCAAACTGGTAGAGCCGCGCAAAACTCAATCCGGAATACCTAAACATAGCCCCATAGTGGTGTGTGCCGGTTTCTGAGCCCATTGGACGGGACGCATTGCGAAAACCAGCATAAGCAGCACCCACTTGTAGCGCTTCGGGCACAGAAAGTCCGCGTCCGACATTACTGGGTTGCGAGTAATTGCCGTTCTCAAATTGGTAACGAGTCCATACATCCACATATTGCCCCTGACGATAATGAGCCGGATTGTAGTAATCCATTCCGTAGGGAAGCTCCATGACTAACGGTTCCTGCGCCACTATGGGTTGCCACAACATCAAGGCAATAAGACATAGACAGGAAGCTATGAGAAACATATTACTGCGCATCATCCAATTTCTCCCAGTCTAATAAAGTTTGATTGGTAAATGTAAAGAGCCGGTCTGCATGCCCCGAACCCTCATAAGAATACAAGGTAATATCCCCTCCTTCCGCCCGTAAGCCTTCATAGGCATCAAGGGAATTGACATAGGGAACTAACATATCCCTGGTGCCATGATGGAGGAAAACTTTACCGGTCGGGGTCCAGCCGGTGTAATAGTCATTGCCTTTGGCTACATTGATCCACTCCGTATCGGTACCGTCCAAGATACCCTTAAGGAAAATGGGTCGGAACATGCTCCAAACATCGCCGACAACGCTTAAAATGGCAGTCATCTGGTCCTGCACCTCGTAGGCAAAAATCATATCATTGGGGCGATGGACGCCAAAACGATTCACACAATACATAGCCCACGTCGATAGCATCGAGATGGGCACAATACCGGTAGTATCCTCTAACACATATCGCGTCAAGTCCGAGAAATGGAAAAGGCCGGCGAGTGTTGATGTAGAACGCACATAGTAGTCCGCCGGATAATCGCGTTGGAGGTAATACTGCGTACTGAGGGCAGCACCGCCACCTTGACTCCAACCGGCGATAAGCAGCTTCATAGTGTCTTGCACAGCCATCTGCTGCTTGAAAGCTTGCAGCCCGTCCAAAATTGCGAAGCATAGCTCAGGAAAGTAAATGAAAGGGTATTCGCAATACGACGTTTTCCCTACGCCAATATAGTCCGGCATAAGGGTTATCCTACCGCTGGCAGCTATCGGAAGGCCACATTTCAGTACCTCTTCCCCACCTGATGCATTAGTCCAGTTAAAGCCTGTTGGCGCTAACATATCGCTGATACCGGCAACGGGGAATATGGTGCCATGGGTATATAGTGCATACTCACGTTCCGGCAATGGATTGACGGTCGAGTCTATTATAGGCTCCATCACAAGGGCATTCGTTACGATTGGCTCACCTTCGAATATAGTGGTATAGGTCATGTTATATGCCCTTACACCATAGCGAAGCCACCGCCTGTCTATTGAATCTGGGACATGTTTCAGTACCCAGTCATGGCTGACCTCGGCGATCGGCTCATAGGACAACACCCTACCCCGTATGGATATATCCTCACCGGGCTTAGGCTGATATGGTTCAGCGGTATTGCAGCCCGCAAGAAAGAGCCCCATCAAAACAATGAGCATCAATGGAGCGCGCTTAGACTTGATGAAGCGCAAAAGAAAACGTATTCCTGCCACCATCAGCGTTTTATAGTTTATAATTAGTTAATTACACATTTAGGTTTAATCTATACGTCGATATGGTTATCCCAACACTTTTGCAAACGCGGTGGAACTTCGTCCTTCATGAAAAAGACAAAGGCCGCTCCCAACATTGTCCCTAACAGGGGCAAAAGTAAGCCGATGAGGATATTCATTTGTTAATCGTCAATATCCAAGAACCTACCATTTACATCAAAGATAAGTTCCATACCATTGGTCAACTCAACGGACTGTTTATACCTATCCGGGTCGTACTCTTTGATAATAAAATTAGGATAAGATGCTGCCACATGGTCAACAATAGCCTGCGGAACGATGCCTGCCGGAATTGCAGCACCGCTGTAACCCATATCAATTTTATCCAAAGTACCATTAGAATGAAGGTCCAGTTTGACGCCATTGACAAAATGAATTTCGTAATCATAGCCGTCTTCTACTTCTACAATACGAACGTCAGCAGGGTTAAAATACTGTTTCACATACTTTTGTACAGGCTCAGGAGTTTGCTCAAAAGAGATATACATCTCATCGTCCGCTAAAACGGTCAGACTAAAAAATGCGCCAAGTGCTATTGCTAAAATTCTTTTCACACTTTATAAATTTAATTATTAATAATGCGTTTTTCGTTTTCGAGCGCAAAAATACAACATTTTTCAAAAATATGCAAATAAATTTGCGTATTTCAAAAAAAAAAAGTATTTTTGTGCGCTAAATTTGCAATAATGCGTTTTATAGGACTTATACCGGCTCGTTATGCCAGCACTCGCTTTGAGGGTAAACCGTTGGCTCTGATTGGCGGCAAACCGATGATTGAAAGGGTTTATCGTCAAGCTTCTATGGCGTTGGAGCAAGTCGTTGTCGCCACAGACGATGAGCGCATAGAAACGGCAGTAAGGGCATTTGGCGGGAAAGTCGTTATGACTGCCTCTACCCACACTTGCGGAACCGACAGATTGGTCGAAGCAGCAAATAGATTAGGTCTTAGCGACGAGGATATCGTTATCAATATCCAAGGAGATGAACCTTTTGTCCAACCGAGCCAAATAGATGCCATTAGGCGTTGTTTTGACGACCCGAAGACGCAAATAGCAACGTTAGTTAAGCCCTTCGCGCCAACCGACGGGCTCGCGGCGCTCGAAAATCCCAACAGTCCGAAGGTTATTGTTGAGGCAAAAACGATGCACGCCCTCTGGTTCAGCCGCTCTGTTATACCCTACCTCCGCGGTGTTGAAAAAGAGCATTGGCTGGATAAACACCGTTTTTACAAGCATATCGGTATGTACGCCTATCGTGTGTCGGTTTTGAAGGCAATTAGTGCCCTACCCCCAAGCCCGATGGAAATAGCTGAGAGTCTGGAACAATTACGATGGCTTGAGAACGGGTATTCTATCCGCGTCGCCGTTACCGAGGTAGAAACTATAGGCATTGACACCCCTGCAGATTTAGTAAAAGCGAATCAAATAATTAATAACCTTAAATAATAAACTGTATGAGTAAAGAACAAGTTCCGACCCCTCACATTGGGGCGAAGTATGGAGACATCGCTAAGACTGTTATTATGGCGGGCGACCCGCTGCGTGCTAAATTCATGGCAGAGCATTTCTTGGAGAATCCGAGATTAATCAACGAAGTTCGTAATATGTTCGGTTACACCGGCACCTATAAAGGAAAAGAAGTAACCGTTATGGGGCACGGAATGGGTATTCCCAGTATCGGTATCTACACCTACGAACTCTTTAATTTCTACGATGTGGATCAAATTATCCGCGTAGGCTCGGCAGGTTCAATGAATAGAGATTTGCATATCGGAGATTTGGTGATTGCCATGGGCAGTTGCACCAATAGTAACTATGAGGACCAATTCAAATTGCCGGGACGCTTCGCTCCTATCGCCGATTTCAGCCTTGTACGAGGCGCTGCCGAAGCATGCGAAAAGTTTGGATACCGCTATAAAGTTGGTAATGTCTATAGTTCCGATAACTTCTACACCGAGTATAACGATACCGACAAATGGGTTAAGATGGGTGTACTCTGTGTCGAGATGGAAGCGCCGGCGCTTTATCTTAATGCTGCACGTGCAGGTAAAAAAGCCTTGGTTATCTGCACAATTAGTGACCACCTCCTGACCGGTGAAGTAACCTCTTCCGAGGAACGCCAAACAGGATTCACTAAAATGATGGACGTTGCTTTCTCGCTAATCTAATGAGACTACGATTATTGATTATAGTTTTGGGTTTGGTAGGACTGAGTACGGCTTTGCGTGCTCAGTCTTCCCAGCCTTATGACCAAAATAATTCCTACCAACAGTATCAGGATTATCTGCGCTGGCAGGAACAACAAAACGGCTCCTCAAACGGTGGCGCAGCCCTTAAACCGCACCGCAAAATCTTAACAGGATTTTCCGGTGGTATGATGGTGCATATCGGTTACGGGTTCAGCAAAAACCCTGCGGAGCTATTCGCCAATAACACCCTCCTTACCAGTCAATTCTGGAAAAATCTGCCTACTGATGGTGTAATGATTGGTTTAGGGGGGGCGTTGAGACTTCATCTCTTGGATCATATCCATTTAGGCGGAGAAGGTGGCGTGAGCACCATGCCGCTTGGCAAAAGCGGCAGTAATGTGCGTAGCGGATATGGAGGAGCCCTAATCGACTTCTATACAACCTTTGGCAGATTTAGCCCCATGATTGGTATGACAATCGGAGGTGGTAGTATGTCACGCCTTTATGTCGGGGTTGATGAGACAAGTTCGACCTCCGATAGTACTGTTTATAACGCATCAAGCACCAAATCGTCATTCTTTTTACTCGATCCTTATATCGGGTTCGAGGTGGCGAGCAATAGCGACCGTGTGCACTTTATTGTGCGCATTGACTACATGCTCCCATTCGGCAGCACTAAGGGTATCAGTGCCGGCGAAACATTCAAATGGTCCAATTTCATCACCCCTTCCGGACCGAGACTTTATATAGGGGTCATGTTCAATCACACACGAAGATAATTTAGAATTAACTATATATGGATAGAAGAACTTGGATTGGATTTTTACTTATTGCCGCTATCATTGTCGGCTTTTCACTTATTAACCGCCCGTCAAAAGAAGAGTTAGCCGCTCGTCAGCGATACAACGACAGTATCGCATTTGTGCATCAACAGCAGATTGAGGCACAGCGACTTAGCGACTCTATCACTGCGTTATTGCCACAGGATGTGGACACCGTTCCTCCGGTTATCTTGGAAAACGAAAAACTGCGCCTGGCTATCAGCCCCAAAGGTGGTCGTATCTCCCGCGTAGACCTCAAGGAATTTAAGGCATACGGCGACACTGTCAATGACCTCTGCCTTTTTGATGGTGATGAATCACAATTGGCGTTTACCCTCATTACCATCGACCAGCACATTATCAGCACCCGTAACCTTTATTTCGAACCGGTGGAAACAACGGATAGCACCGTCATTATGCGCATGCATACAGATAATGAAGAGGCATGGCTGGATTTCGTTTATAAGTTGAAAGCCAATGACTATATGGTGCGCTTTGAAATTGTACCGCATAATGCACATCTCGCTTTGGCGCAGAATGTCAATAGCTTAGAGATGCAGTGGCGTCAACTTATCGCACAACAAGAGCGCGGCCGTAAATTTGAGGAGCGTTATGCCCAGTTACAATATATGCTGGACGGAGGCGATATGGAGACACTTAGTGAGTCGAAAGCCGCTACTAAGAAAGAGTCTGCACGTATCAAGTGGATTGGTTATAAAGACCAATTCTTCTCCACCGTGATGATTGCCGATGAGGATTTTGGCAGTTCAGCCTTCACCTCTACGCCGCAAAAAGAGCGCTCCGGCTATATCAAAGAATATACAACCGAAACATCGGTGGCTTTTGATATTACCGGCAAAAAGACAACCGGTTTCACATACTATTTTGGTCCCAATAACTTCCGATTACTGAAAGCATATGACAAGGACCGCGAAGCGGCAGACAAACTGCATCTTCAAGACTTAGTACCACTCGGTTGGAAGATTGTAGCGTGGATTAATAAGATTTTGCTTATCCCCATGTTCGACCTATTCTCCGGTTGGGGAATGCATGTGGGTTGGGTAATCTTCCTTATGACTCTTGTGATTCGCTTGGTTATCCTACCCTTCACGTTCCAGAGTTACCGTTCATCTGCCAAGATGCGTGTGCTGAAGCCCCAATTAGATGCTATTAATGAGAAATACCCTGCTGATAAAATGGAGGAGCGCCAACGCGCAACAATGGCGCTTTATCAGCGAGCCGGCGTTAGTCCCATGAGCGGATGCCTGCCTATGATCTTCCAGTTCCCTATCTTGATGGCGGCTTTCTGGTTCTTCCCTACTGCTATCGAATTGCGTGGACAAAGTCTTTGGTGGGCGGAAGACCTTTCTACCTATGACGCTATTCTCACATGGGGGACAAATGTACCGCTGTTTGGAAATCACCTGAGTCTCTTCTGCTTATTGATGACGGTTGCTAACTTTGCGTACACCTTCATAACCATGCAGCAACAGAACACCGGCAACGACCCCGCAGCTAAAATGATGCGTTGGATGATGTACTTAATGCCGTTGATGTTCCTCTTCATCTTCAATGACTACGCTGCCGGACTGAGTTTCTATTACTTGTGCTCTCTCCTGCTGTCTGTGTTCCAGACTATGCTCTTCCGTTTAACACTCAATGATGAGCGCGTCCTCCAAGAAATGGAACGCAACGCCAAGAAGAACAAGGACAAACCCAAGAAAAGCGGTTTCATGGAGCGCCTTGAGAAAATGCAACGCGAAGCGCAACTACAAGCGCGTGAACAGGCTAAAGCGCAACAGAAAAAATATCGCTAAACTCCCCTGACTATAGCCCCGGTCCGCCATACTTAGCGGATCGGGGCTCGCTGCTATCAAACACGATAACGAGTCGAAAACGACACGACAACGAGACGATAACGACAGCCATGTTTAGCCTATGAATAGCATAGTATTTGCGGATGCCTAACAGGACATGTGCTGATGGGATGAGAATACAATTTTCGGCAAATTTTGCACTTTTATTTGCTTATTCCGATAAATATTTGTAACTTTGTAGCCATAATACAAGAACATGAAAAATTTAGCTTTCGCAGCCCTACTCTGCCTTGTGGCGAGTATGACTTATGCCCAAGCTGATAAGATGCTGGGCGACTGGAAAACCATAGATGACAAGACCGGTGAAGCACGAGCCATCGTAACCTTATATCAGGCAGAAGATGGTCTCTACTATGGAACAATCAGCCACATGCTGATGTACGCTGACGCAGTTTGCATTGCCTGTACAGGAGAACTCAAAAACGCTAAGGTAGAGGGATTGGTTATTATCCGAGGTTTCCATGAAGAAAACGGGCAATTAGTCGGTGGCAAGGTACTTGACCCTGAAAGCGGCAAGTTCTATCACGGCAAGATTTATAGGAAAGGTAATGACCTTGTACTAAGAGGTTCTATTGACCGAGCAGGAATTTTAGGTAGAAGTCAGACATGGAAGAGGTAGCATTGGTTTTGGGCTCAGGCGGAGCGCGAGGATTGGCTCATATAGGTGCTATCCGTGCGATAGAAGAGCATGGCTATCGAATCAGCTCCATTGCCGGATGCTCTATGGGTGCTATCATTACCGGCATGTATGCCGCTGGGCGTATAGATGAAGCCGAACAGTGGTTCAAGAGCATCAATATCCGCGAGATGTTGCGTCTCACGGACTTCAAACTCACCAACCAATCGCTCATCAAAGGCTATAAAGTCATTGACGCGCTCAAGGAAATTGTGCCGGACTGCCGAATAGAAGAACTGCCCATACCCGTTTCGCTCAGCGCAACGGACTTAGTGAGCGGTAATGAAGTCGTTTTTACCGAAGGTTCGCTTTATGATGCTATCCGCGCCAGCATGTCAATACCGTTGGTCTTTGAGCCGGTTGAACGGGATGGCATGCTTTTAGTAGATGGCGGAATAGTGAATCCACTCCCCCTCAACCGCGTGAAACGACACAAAGGAGATTTATTGGTGGCGGTGGATATAAGCGGACATGACAGATTGGATTCTACGGATATAAACCTGCTCAAAATAGCGGACAGAATGGCAGATGTTGAGATAGAAAACACAACGAGACTATCGCTTGGCCTTTACCCGCCGGATATATTGGTGACCATGAGGCACTATGCCTTTGAGTCATTCGATTTCGACCGTGCGGACGAGATTATCGCAGAGGGTTATAGACTGGCTAAAACAGCATTGGCTAACGCATCAAAACACGTATAGATTATGATGAACTTGGTATATTTATTAATAGGTGTTGCTATCGGCTCCGGAGCGGCTGCATTAGTCGCATTTTATATGCTCCGTAGTCAGCGTCGTCTCAATGAGGCGGAGTTGGAAAAACAGGCAGAAATAGCTGCCGCCAAACTTCAAAACGCCCAAGACCTTTTGTCTTCTCAAAAAGAGCAGTTTGAGCAGCAACTTCGGCTAAGCCAGGAAACACTTAAAGCGACTGCCGCTAAGGAAACTAATGAACGCTTGACGCAACTCAAAGAAGAACATGAAGCGCAGATGCGCGCCCTCAAGGAAGCTAACCGGGAACAAATGGAACATGTGGTCGGACCGCTTCAAAAAGAGTTGGATGAGTTTCGCAAACTCGTTTTGACCAACAAGTCCGAACACGATAAATCCACCGCAGAACTCAAAACCACTATTGAGTTGATGTATGCGCATGACAAAGAGCGCGATAAAACCACTCAAGCCCTCGCAGACGCCCTTAAAAACAAAGGAAAAGTACAAGGAGACTGGGGGGAGATGGTACTCGCTAATATCCTGCGCGACAGCGGCCTTCGGGAAGGGGAAGAATTCTTCGTTCAAGCCAATGTGCGAGATGACGAAGGGCATAATTTCAGACCGGATGTCTTGGTCAAAATAGCTGACGGAACGTCTGTTATTATAGACTCCAAAGTCTCCTTAACCGCCTATACTAACTACTGCGGCGCAGAGGATGAGAAAGCCCGTCAATTGGCGCTCAAAGAAAATTACGACTCCATCTGGAAACATGTTGAGGAGTTGGCTGACAAAAAATACCCAACTCTCGTAAGCGAAACAGTTCCGGTCAGCCTTATGTTTGTCCCCAATGAAGGTGCGTATATCGAAGCCATGAACTATAATCGGGATTTAGGTTCTAATGCCTTCAAGAAGAATGTCATTATCGTCAACCCTACCAACTTAATGATGGTACTCTTCCTCATTCGCCGTACTTGGCAGAACACGCGTCAGGAAAAGACAAACCGCGCTATTTTAGATGCCGCCACAGGTATCTACGAGAAATATGCGACCTTTGCCGAGGAATATGTCAAACTTGGTAATCAACTCAATACCGCTCGCGCTACATACGAGACCGCTCTCGGGCAATTGAAGGAAGGACGGGGCAACCTATCCGGACGAATAGAAAAACTCCAGAAATTAGGTGCTACGCCCTCTAAAGCGATACCCGCTGCTGTTGAAGCTGTAACCCAAGAAAACCTATGATATATCCTTTCTTTAAAGCCCACGGATTGGGCAATGATTACATATTCTTTGATTTCAGGGATGTCGCTCCCGCTATGCTTGAAGGTATAGATTGGGGAAGCCTATCCCGTCGTCTCTCCGACAGACACACCGGCATAGGCGGAGACGGCATTGTGCTGATTCTCCCAAGCCGTATCGCTGATGCTGCTATGCGCATCTTTAATGCAGACGGTTCCGAAGCACAAATGTGTGGCAACGCTTCTCGTTGTGTCGCCCGATACATCGGGCATGACATGTCCTTGGAGACCATATCCGGTATTAAAGAGATACGCTTTGTTGACGCAGGCATTGCTGTGGATATGGGCGAAGTACGCTCTTTAGGGCGATGGGGAGAGTATCACTTAGTCTCTGTCGGAAACCCGCACGCGATACGATTTATGGACCATGATGCCGATGATGATTTAGTTCACATAGAGGGACCTAAAGTAGAAAACGACCCATATTTTCCGGAGCGAACAAATGTTGAGTTTGTTCACATTCACTCTTCGCACGAAATAACCATGCGCGTATGGGAACGCGGCAGCGGCGAAACAATGGCATGCGGAACAGGAGCTACTGCCACAGCACATGCCGCAGTCGAGGCGGGATTATCAGAGTGGCCTGTCACAATTCATCTACTGGGCGGAGACTTGACTATTGATAAACAATGGATGATTGGGCCTGCTGAAATTGTATTTTATGGAGAAATAGAATTATGATAAAAGTTAACGATAATTTTTTGAAACTCAAAGAGAGTTATCTTTTCACCGAAATTGTCAACCGCACCCGAGCCTACCAACGAACACACCCCGAGGCGGAGGTCATTAAATTAGGTGTCGGGGATGTAAGAGGTCCCTTAGCTCCTGTTGTGATTGAGGCGCTGCATAAAGCGGTGGACGATTTAGCGACCACAGAGCGTTTCCATGGCTACGGTTTAGAGAACGGTCCCGAATGGCTTAGGCAAGCAGTCATTGCATTCGACTATCAGCCTAAAGGTATTCACTTTACTGCCGAGGAGATATTTATTTCCGACGGCGCCGGATCGGATTTAGGCAACCTGCCGGAGATATTAGGGCATGATAACTTGGTCGCTATAACCGACCCTGTTTATCCTGCCTATGTTGACACACAAATGATGGCAGGACGCAGCATTATCATGCTTCCTTGCACGCCGGAAAATGACTTCTGTCCTGAGCTACCGGAGGAAGTACCGGCTATCATCTATCTATGCTCTCCCAATAACCCGACGGGCACTGCCATGACGAGAACGCAACTTACTCGATTTGTCGATTATGCACGGAACAACCATAGCCTCATTATCTTTGATGGCGCTTACGAAGCGTTTATCCAAGATGAGGACGTCCCCCACTCCATTTACGAGATTGACGGTGCCAAGGAATGTGCTATCGAGATTCGTTCCTTTTCTAAAACAGCCGGATTTACGGGCGTGCGTTGCGGTTATACCGTTGTACCGAATGAAGTAAAAGCCCAAGCGTCGGACGGCACGCTTGTACCGCTCAATCCTATTTGGCTCCGGCGTGTGTGCACTAAATACAACGGCACCTCCTATATCGCTGAACGCGGGGCCGAAGCAGTCCTTACTCCGGAAGGATATACCCAAACCCGCGCACAGATAGCGGTATATCATGCCAATGCGGAGGTCATCATGAACGGCTTAAAAACTCTGGGTTATGAAGTTTATGGTGGTATCAATAGCCCCTATATCTGGATGCGAACACCCGATAATATGGGCTCATGGGAGTTCTTTGACTACTTGCTTAATGAAGCACAGGTCGTGTGCACTCCCGGTGTCGGATTTGGACAAAAAGGAGAAGGATTTGTACGCTTCTCTGCTTTTGGAGACCCAAATACTATACTAAAAGCCGTAGAACGTATAAAATTGCTGCAAAAAGCATAAAAGATTTGCAAGAATCAATTATTTTTAGTAATTTTGCAAGCGGTTACTGAGTGTTAACCATTAACCTTACGTCATCAATAATTAATTTAATTTATATTCACATGGACAACAAGAAAAGAGTTTACACTTTCGGTAACGGTAAAGCCGAAGGTAACGCGCAAATGCGTGAGCAGTTAGGCGGTAAGGGCGCTAACTGTGCGGAAATGAACTTGGCTGGCGTACCCGTGCCTCCCGGTTTCACCATTACTACCGATGTATGTAATGAATACTATCAGGTTGGTCAAGAGAAAATCATGGAACTTCTTGAAAAAGAAGTCATGGCAGGTGTTAAACACATTGAGGATCTCATGGGCTCTAAGTTCGGTGATCCCAAGAACCCCCTCTTGGTTTCTGTTCGTTCCGGTGCACGCGCTTCGATGCCCGGTATGATGGACACTATCCTCAACCTCGGTCTTAATGACGAAGTAGCTGAAGGTATGGTAAAGAAAACCAACAATCCTCATTTCGTATATGACTCCTACCGCCGTTTCGTACAAATGTACGGTGACGTTGTACTCGGTATGAAGCCCGTCAATAAGACAGATATTGACCCCTTCGAGAAAATCATTGAAGAAGTAAAAGAGATTCGCCATATTGAACTTGATAAGGACCTCAATGTGGATGAACTTAAATTGCTTGTAGCTCGTTTCAAGACCGCTATCAAGGAGCAAACCGGTTCGGATTTCCCGACCAATCCTATTGAGCAACTCTGGGGCGCTATCTGCGCTGTATTCCGCAGCTGGATGAACGAGCGTGCTATCCTTTATCGTAAGATGGAAGGTATCCCCGATGAATGGGGCACAGCCGTTAGCGTAATGGCGATGGTATTCGGTAATATGGGTGAGACCTCCGCTACCGGTGTATGCTTTAGCCGTGATGCTGCTACCGGTGAGGATATTTTCAACGGTGAGTATCTTGTTAATGCCCAAGGTGAGGACGTTGTAGCCGGTATCCGTACCCCGCAACAAATCACTATCGAGGGTTCACGTCGTTGGGCGGCTCTCCGTGGTATCAGTGAGGAAGAGCGCGCTTCTAAGTATCCTTCGATGGAAGAGGCTATGCCGACTCTCTACCAAGAGCTTAATACAATCCAACAGAAACTGGAGGACCACTATCGTGATATGCAAGACATGGAGTTCACCGTACAAGAAGGTAAACTCTGGATGCTCCAGACCCGTAACGGTAAACGTACCGGTACGGCAATGGTTAAGATTGCTATGGACCTCGTTAGACAAGGCGTTATCTCCGAGAAAGAAGCTATCTTGCGCTGCGAGCCGCAGAAACTGGATGAGCTCCTCCACCCCATCTTTGATAAGAAAGCCCTTGCTGCCGCTAAGGTTATCACACAAGGTCTGCCCGCTTCTCCGGGTGCTGCATGCGGTCAAATCGTATTCCACGCTGATGATGCACAGGCATGGCATAAAGACGGTCATAAGGTTATCATGGTCCGTATTGAGACTTCACCCGAAGACCTCGCCGGTATGTCTGCAGCCGAAGGTATTCTCACAGCTCGTGGCGGTATGACCTCTCACGCTGCTGTTGTTGCCCGTGGTATGGGTAAATGCTGCGTCAGCGGTGCAGGTGCTATCGTTGTTGATTATGTTAAGAAAACCGTTACTATCGAAGGTGTTGTTTACAACGAAGGTGACTATATCAGTTTGAATGGTTCTACCGGTCAAGTTTATGCCGGTCAAATCCCGACCAAAGCGGCTGAACTCAGTGGCGACTTCAAAGCCCTTATGGATCTTTGCGATAAATACACTCGCCTGCAAGTACGCACCAATGCCGATACTCCGCATGATGCTCAAGTAGCGCGTGCTTTCGGTGCCAAAGGTATTGGTTTGACCCGTACCGAGCACATGTTCTTCGAGGACAAGAAGATCAAAGCTATGCGTGAGATGATTCTCGCTAAAGATGCCGAGGGTCGTGAAAAAGCGCTCTCTAAACTTCTCCCCTACCAAAAGGCTGATTTCAAGGGTATCTTGTTAGCTATGGACGGACTACCCGTTAATATCCGTCTGCTTGACCCGCCATTGCACGAGTTCGTACCCCATGATTTGGCAGGACAACAAGCCATGGCAGAAGAAATGGGTGTTACCGTTGAGGAAATTCAACAACGCGTTAACAGCCTCGCTGAGAATAACCCCATGTTGGGTCACCGTGGTTGCCGTCTCGGCATTACCTTCCCCGAGATTACTGCCATGCAGACACGCGCTATCATGTCCGCGGCTTGCGAGTTGAAGAAAGAAGGACATAATCCTATGCCTGAAATCATGGTACCGCTTATCGGTATTCTGTATGAGTTCAAACAGCAGAAAGAAATCATCATGCGCGTCTCTGCCGAGGTATTCAAGGAGTATGGCGTAGAAGTTGAGTTCGAGGTTGGTACGATGATTGAGATTCCGCGTGCAGCCCTTACTGCTGACCGTATTGCTACCGAAGCACAATACTTCTCCTTCGGTACCAATGACTTGACCCAAATGACCTTCGGTTATAGCCGTGATGATATCGCTTCCTTCTTACCGGTTTACCTCGAGAAGAAGATCTTGAAGGCTGATCCCTTCCAAGTGCTTGACCAAAAGGGTGTAGGCCAACTCATCAAGATGGCGGTTGAGAAAGGTCGTGCTGTTCGTCCGGGTCTGCGCACCGGTATCTGCGGTGAGCATGGTGGAGAGCCCAGTTCTGTTAAGTTCTGCGCGCGCGTCGGCATGAACTATGCTTCTTGCTCACCGTTCCGTGTGCCTATCGCACGACTCGCTGCTGCTCAAGCCGCTCTTGAAGAAGAGTAATCGGTAGCGACCATCCCGACATCAACTCGGGTCCATACGGCGAAGCAATTCGCTCAGCCGCTGGAGAGAATATCTACATAATTAGGGCTGCAACAAAATTGCAGCCCTAATTGTATCATACTTTTATTTATACAAATCTATCCACTTATCAATCGCAGCAATAACGCCGGTGGCATAATTCAGAGTAATATTTGTCAATGACTTTTAGAAAGTAGGGTTCATGTACTTTGTATGATTGGAAGTCCTGCGTTTAGCAATTCTCTTTTTAGCTCAGCTCTCCAATTAGAATGATGAAAATATTCAATATGCGATAATCCCTCAAAATCGGAAGGTTTTTCTACAAATTCCTTCTTTTCCCGTTTATATATCAGCGAGACTTTATCTCTGCCTTTAGCCCCCATGAAGAACCCTGCCTCAGCAATCACATTTTGGCGGGCCCGATGCCTCAAATCCTTATTACCTTTTCGTAATCTTCCTTCATCGCAATGAGACATTAACACCACCGCATACGAGACAGATTGCAACTCTCGTTCAAGTTTTTCAATGACAGTATCCCCCTCGTTGGGTTGTTCAAATAACACTACCGGTTCCAATCCCAATTCTTTCAGATAATTATAGACGGTTCGACGCATACTGACATCTTGTCCATGCACAACAAATACCCGCTTATTTGAGACGGTATCATTCTTTGAGGCTATTGTATTAACGGGATTGATGCCCTTATTTTTACCTTGAATCCGCTGTTTAATACTCTCTGCCTCATTATATAGCATTAACCAATACAAACATCCTCCATTCTCGAATAATTTTTGCTCCCAAGAATGTTTGGAATGCCCTATTAAAGTCAATTCCTCGTTTGTTTGTATTGAAAAATAGTCGCCTTCGTGAAAATCATACCGATGATCTGTTGTATGCAAATACATTTCTCTGAAGAAATGTGTTATTCCTCCGCAAATGGATAGCTCTACCGGATTTTTGTGCATATCTACCCATAACTGCAAGCCAGTGTGTTGGGTTGGAGTGAATACAATTGCAAAACTCAGGGAACCATTATTAAAACCTTCCTCGTCCGACAATTCGAATACTTGGATTGGATATTTGCGTATGCCGTCTGCACCTTCTATATAAGTTTTTTCTTCTGAAATATGATAAATCGGAGTACCAAATTTATCCTTTGTGACTTTTGTAGCCACTCTTGCCGATGGTTCAGGAAGCCATTGAAGCATGGAAGAAGGTATTATGATATCATCTCCACAAAGCTGCGCATATGTCACATATCCGGATAGTGTTACATCCTCTATTTGTTTACTGGCTATATTACGCATGATTGTTATTATATAGATTCTATTTGGATACGGATAATCTACCTTGTTATTTAATGAATACTATCCAATATTATTCTTTATTGTAAAAGGGACAAAGTAAATAGGCGAGCCATCGGTATTGTTGGAGTTTATGGTGAAGATTGACCACTTCATTTTTTATCGTATTTATCAATAAAAGCATCTATATCGATAAACAGTTCCTTAACCTCCTTCAATCGCTTTTCTTCCCAATTCCACCATTGGATACGTAGCATGGCACCTATTTGTTTTTCAGTTAATCTATAGCGTTTAATCTCTATAGGGCAGCCAACTGCTATAGCATAAGAAGGAATATCTTTGCTCACTACGGCTCCGGCACCAATCACCGCACCATCACCAATCGTTACACCATCCAGTACAGTAACATTGGCTCCGATAAAGACATCATTACCAATCGTAACAGGCTTATATTCCGCTATCATTCCCCTATAGAACATTGAGTGTGTGCTGATGCCGTTCGTTGGGTGAATACCTAAACCAGAGCAGAAATTTGGACCTATAGAACAAAATTTGCCAATAATAGTATTAGCGACTTGCGCATTCCTTGCAAAATAGGAATAATCACCTAACTGCACGTTGTGCAAATAATATGGGGCAACTGCATAGGCGTTTTTCCCCAGTGTCGTACCGCTGCGCTCCGAGCGCACCAAAGAAAAACCAGTAGTCTTATCTGCAGGGATAATCGGCTCATGCAACCATCTCCCCAATAATTTCTGAATATAATACTTAAGCGATTTCATTTCCAAAAACAAAATATATTTTTCATTTTAGCAATCAATGCGTTTCTGCGACGTTTATTGTACCATCTGCCTTGGTAAAACGCATATATTTCATGAGCTGCTAGTGTGTTTTCGCGGATAGGAATGCGTTTTACTCTTATTGAATCAACAGGAATAACATCGAATTTGTTAGTTGTATAGCAGTTAGTAGCTAATTCGTCAAAACCGATATTATTAGTGAGCGACTTCCCAGGATAAAGAGTTAATCCGCCTCGCTCTAACAACACAGCATGCCATTTGATGAACCAAGTATTCAAAGTGCCTCGATAATTGTCATATAACTGCTTTTGCAAATGAGTTCCTACCGTATTAAACTCATCCCATCGGTTCTCCCATTTATGATAAAGTTTAGCTGCGTCATCGTCATAGTATTGCCATGCACGTTTCCACGTTGCCCACCCTCCTCCGGGGTATGGCATCTCATAAAAAAACGTCTCCGGCAACGGTAACCGATGCGGCCACATGTAGCCGGATATATGCATCACCCGTTCGTCATCTTTGTATAGTTCCAGCGCCTCATTCATAAATTGGAGGAATCCCGGAGAAGTTATGACATCATCCTCCAAAGTAATAATCCGTCCATATCGATTCACTATCTCAGTAACGGCACCAACAATATTGGCTTTCAGACCTACATTATGGGGCCGTTCAATCACAGTAACACTCTTAAAACCATCGGCAGCATGTGCGACACGACGATTGTCGGCAATACGGCGTAGTTGCTCTTGCGAAGCAGTCGCTTTAGCGCCATCGCAATAGATAAACAGGTCTGATTGATCTGCCAGCAAGTTTTTCGACAACGCATCCAACGTCTGCTGTAGATGACTTGGACGGTCGTAAGAAAATATAACTATCGGTGCTATTATCATTTATAATCAAAAATCTCACAATTTATATAGAAAATTATTTATAATTTGATCAGCTACCATACTATTGTAAAAACAATAGTTTGATTGAATTTTCTTATATTGATACTTTCTGGCAATAACCCGTATAAATTCAGTAGGTGGTGTGAATCCACGTTTCTTCGCTTGTAGGATATAATCTGGTAAAATACCCGTCATCATCTCCTTTTGGAACCATTTAGGTTGTGTGATATCAAACTTCATATCCATTGGTAGCGAATCCATAAACTCTACCAACTCTGGGGCTAGTATCGGGCAACGCACTTCTAATCCATTAGCATGGCATAATTTATTTGCCATATAAACGCACATATTCATAGCAAATGCAGCCCCAACGAAGTCATAAATGTCTTGTATTGTTGTATTCTCAGGCAAGGATTTATGCACATCAACATCCTCAAAATGTTCTCCATTCACTGTCGCATCTTTTACGAAATGCTTATAGTCTTCAAATGTCCAGTCCGTTAACATCGATTCATCTATACGAGCCGGATGATTGGGTAGCAATAAATGCTTATAGTTCTTTAGAAGGAACTGAATATACTCTTTCTTATGCTTCCGTATCGGATACAATTGATTGAATTCATGACGCAAACGAATTGCTTCTACTTCCCTATGTCTTTGGGTATAACTATAGAATATCTCATCACCGCCAAGTCCCATTAACACCGTTTTGAATCCCATCTGTGCAACTTTTTTAAACAAGGCATATTGCACCATACAATTAACATCAAAACATGGTTCATCAAGATATGGGATTACTTCATCAAGGTACTTTTGAAAATCATTGACATCCAACTCTAGCTCATGATAAATCAGACCTTTTTCTTGCGCAAATTTTCTTGCCACAGGTCGTTCATCGCATGCTTTATACGTATTACCTTTATATCCTGCACTAAATACATGTACTTCCTTTTGAATTTCTTTGGTCAGAGCAGCCAAAGATGTGCTATCAATTCCCCCGCTTAACAACACTGCTACAGGTCCTTCAGATGTTTCAGCACATTCCTTTACAGACTTGCGCAAAAGTCGCAAAGCCTCTGCTAGTGCTTCTTGTTTCGTGCCTTTGAATGTTGGCGTATGGTCGCGTTTCCAATAGATACGAGAACGAATACCCTTCTGATCTATCGTCAGTTCCTCCCCTGCACGAACGCGCTTGATTTGCTCAATCCAAGTCTGCTGTAAGTCTATCGGATAATTATAGCGGATCGGTTGCGCCAGATTGAGCATATCAATCTTAGGATACGCAATATGAGGAAGAATATCTTTCAGTTCCGTAGATACAATAACCGATGTCGGTAATTGTGCATAATAGAGAGATTGAATACCTATTTTATCTCGTGCGACAGTTATTTTTTTACTCTCTGGATTATAAGCGCAAACTATCTCACGAGGTATGCTTCCCTCAATGGTACATGTACCATTAATATTATCAAATATTGCTTTCATTTTTTCCGTCTATTGCTATTCTATCAATGAAGTTAGAATTATCATAATTTATTCCACCACTGATAATAACAGGAATGATTTTATATTCTTTCAACACTTTATCTGTTTCAGATGTTTGCCGTCCCCATGTGTAGGCAAAATAAGGGATAGTATGAGTATATGCTTTCAATTCTTTTCTGCATTGCAACACATTCTTTTCAAAATCCTCTTTTGCTTGCTTACTTGCATCCCAATGCTCATGACCATGCATCCCAATCGTCACATTTGGCATCCCAACCACTCGCTTCAAATCCTCTTTACTTAAATAGAGATTCGGGCAAACATCCTTCAGCATATCAACATCCGGTTTCACCCGTCTTGCTTGTTCCTCGTTAATTGCGCTCCAAGATTTTCCGTCCAAATACTTAGTATTAATAAATAGCGTTATTGGTATCTGCTGGTCTTTAAGCCATGGCAATATATTAAGTATCGATTTATAACCATCGTCAGCTGTCAAAACAGCGTATTTTTTGTGCCTGAACCAATCATATTTTAACTTTTCGTGCGCTTCCGCTAATGATATAAATGTCACTCCTCTCTTTTGTATTGATATAATATTCTTTATAAACACGTCAGTCTGAGTCCAATCGCATTTCCACATCGTTAACGGCTCATATTCTTTACTCACCTGATGAAAGCAGAACACACGGATTGGCTGCAAACGTAATTTTACCCATCTACGATTGATCCTATGTAACAGTTCTTTTATTTTCATCTCGTCAGCATGCTTTTAAGCACTCGTTTAAATAACGTCCAATATACGTTAGCGATAACAACTGGTATCGTTTTCCAATATTGCTTAAGAACATTATGATATTCCCATACTTTTCCTTCTCGTTTAAACACATCATGATTCCAAAGCAATATCTCAATCAAATAAGCACACAGTTCCTTATCATCTTTATTATGCATATACAATTCCCCCACATGCTCTCTTTCTTCCCAGACACTTTTGTCAATGGTTACAGATGTACTGACTCCGCCATTATGCTTCACATACACCCCTCCATTAAAATTCATCCAATAACCTTTTCCTGCTTTCAGCAAATGATATATCTCATGGGTATCGCGGTAGTATTTATATTGATTATGCCAATCGAAATTAAACATAGATAGTCGGAATAACATCGTAAGCGGTTGACCATAGTGCCCCTCAAAATAATCACGAGCAGTAAAATCTATACCATCTGCATTTTTATCAGTTGCTTTGCTATATGTAACAAAATCTTTCGATTCGTAGTGCTTTCCATTACGCACATCGTATATACTGCATCCATGCATACAAATGGCATATTCTTGATGTGCCTCCATAAAATCGACTTGCTTTTGGAGTTTATTGGGGTTTATCCAATAATCATCACCTTCACAATAGGCAATATATTTTCCTTTTGCGCGGTCGTAGTTATAAAAATCCACTTTTACTCCTTTTGAATACTGATTTTCTTCTTCATATAGCGGAAAAATCAAGTCCGGATATTTGGCGGCATACTCCTTGATAATCTCCGTCGTTCCATCCGTTGAGCAATCATCGTGGATTAGTATCTCGCACCAGTCACTCATCTTGGCTCCTTGCGGAACGCATGAAGGTGGTTGCTGCATCAAGAACCCATCCAACGCCTTACGGATAAAAGGCGCATGGTTGTATGTAATACAACAGATGGAAACTAATATTTGTGATTTTCCACTTTCCATTTCAAACTTTTAACTATAATCTCTCCACTATCACCTCTATCCACTCGCTCTGATGCGTGATGGCATATTCCATTTCTTCTTTGTTTTCAAAGCGCAGCACTAACGTGCCAATTGCATCGTTCGCTCCATGAAACGCTTCTACTCTATCGCCCTCTTTTACCCATAAATCACGTTCTATGACTTGTGCTTTTAGAGAGGATGCTATTTCAAGCCCCGCAAATTTTCCGGCTTTCGGTGAATGGAGTATCACTTCTGCCCAATGATCATTATATGGTTTTTGCTCTATGTTTTCAACAGAATCTCCAACCGCTGCACGCACTTGGGCGGTAATCATATCCACTCCGGTAGCATAACGCAGCATCACGCACAAACGATTGCCACCTCCGCGAGGGGTACACTCCATGATATAGGGTTTGCCTTCCGATGCTATGCGCGTCTCGATATTAAAGACCGAAGTCTGCATATGCAGCAAGTCCATCAGTCGCTGCAGTTCGGACGTCAGATAGGCCTCGTGCTCCGGGAACGTACTTGGCCAGGTATAGGCAGAGGGAGCATATGGGTTAGCCGCATCGGCATCGAAGCGTTGCGCATTAAAAGACATGAAGCGGAACTTGCCATCTAACAGGAAACTATCGGTATCAGAACTGCATCCTACTTTATCTAAATACTGCTCCACGATGATGTGTCCTTTGATGGATTTCTCGAAGGCATATTTGACAGCCGCTTCGTATTCGTTGATGCTATCAACGCGAGTGACACCTTTGCTTCCAGCACTATCTGTCGGCTTCACAATCATCGGCCATGTGAGCCAATCGGTATCTTTTAGTGCTTCATCAATGGTGCTATATCCCTTGCTCTTGGGGCAATTGAATCCATGTTCCTGCAAGAAAGCGCGGAAGAGGTCTTTGTTTTGGAGAATCACCACCGATTCGTATGGTCCCATGGATGGCAAGCCCATCTTCTCCTGCACATACGCCGCAGCCACCACTCCTGGATCAACACCAAAAGAGATGATACCATCTATCTGGTGCTCATGCGCTGCTTTGAGTACCGCTTCCTTGTCAGTGATGCTGACATTAACGTATTCGTCAGAATACTTATGCGCAATATTATCCGGCAGATAATCCGCCGTGATGACATAGTATCCCTGCTCATGTGCAGCTTTAATCACCGGCAAGAGGTAGTGGATACCGCCAAGGAGCATTATTTTCTTTTGAATTTTCATTAATTTGTCTATCGGTTGTGAGTCGGTTTTCTCTCGGTCATCAGCCAGTAAATGCTACTTCTATTTAAGTTCACTTAATATAAACTCTTGCAATGTTTCTTTATCCGGTAGAGCAAGCATATACGTCGATACGAACAGATTATTGTCCATTCCCGCTAATGCATATTCTACCATCTTTTCGCCTTTTCGCGTGCAGAGCAGAATTCCAATTGGAGGATTATCGCCTTCGTTCATCTCATTCTCTCGAAAATAAGACACATATGCATTCAGTTGACTTAAATCTGCGTGCTCAAACTCATCATCCTTCAGTTCTACGATTACATTGCAATGTAGTATCCTATTATAAAAAACTAAATCAGCAAAATAATACTCATCATCAATAATCATCCGTTTTTGACGAGCCTCAAAACAGAAACCTTTACCCATCTCCAATAGAAAATCCTGCAAATGCGAAATCAATGCATTCTCCAAATCCGTTTCTGTAAATACTTCCGGACGCAAGTCCAGGAATTCAAATGAGAATGGATCTTTAATGGATAATGCAGGAGTAGCGTTTATCTCTGTTCTTTGTAACAACAACTCCGGCCTCTTGCTAACTCCTGCTCGGAAATACAGGTTTGTGGATATCTGGCGACGCAGTTCCTTTACGCTCCAGCAGCACTTGATGCACTCCGTCTCATAGAAGAAACGTGCTAACGGATTATCTACCGTAAGAATTTCACGGATATGTGAAAAGGATAGTTGAGAAATAAGTTTATCAGCTGGGGTCGCAAATTGGTGCGACGCCGTTGCACTTTTTTCCTTTGTCAATTGGTGCGACAGCGTCGCACTTTTTCCTTCAAGATATAATCGAACCTGCGGATAATTAAGATAAAATGCACGAGAGACTTTCAGTAACGTTTCATTGATTCCACGCTTATTAATCTGCTCAGCCAAACGTTTCAGCAACTTATCGCCATATTTAGCCCTATCGCTACCATTCTGCTCATATTCAACGATGTAGAATCCGATAATATAGTTTCGGATAGTAGCAAAGCGATTGATCGCCTTGACTGAAGAAGAATAAGCTGAGTTATGGATTTGCTCAACCAATTGCGTCAAATGCTCAAATGAGAAATTCTTTTCTTCACTCCAGTTCTTTGGTAAATCGTATCGCACTACTATGTTGTTGCTGTTCATCTATTAAAATATTTATTCGCTCATCTATCGATTAGCACTTTCAAAACTCTCTCTACATCATCCTCACTCAAAGCATGGTGCATCGGGAGGCAGATAACTTGGTTGGCTATCTTAGTTGCTACCGGCAAGTTCTCAGGAGAAGCAGAGGGATAATCTTTATAAGGATCAAAGGCAGTGATGAGCGGATAGAAATAGCGGCGTCCAAAGATGCCTTGCGACTTCATCTTCTCATAGAGTTCATCCCTCGTCATACCATATTGCTCGGCATCCACGAAAATCGGGAAATAACTATAGTTATGCCTTACAGCGGGCATATCATCAAAGAAACGGATGCCTTTCACATCTCTCAATGCGGTGCGATACGTGTCCGCCACCTTATGACGTGCATCAATAGCGGCATCTACCTGCTTGAGATTTAGCAGACCATACGCCGCACGCACCTCATCCATCTTGGAATTAATTCCCGGTGCGACCACCGTCACCTCATCCTCAAAGCCAAAGTTCTTCAGATGGTCTATCTGCCCCTTCATTTCCTTGCTATGACAAACCAACGCACCTCCCTCAATGGTGTTATATACTTTTGTGGCATGGAAAGAAAGCGTAGAAATATCTCCTGCTTTAAGAATGGACTCACCATTTATCTTTACTCCGAACGCATGTGCTGCATCATAGATTACTTTGAGACCATGCTTCTTCGCTATCGCATCAATTTGCTCGGTTTTGCAGGGTTTTCCATAGCAATGTACCGGCATGATAGCTACCGTGTTGGGCGTAATCGCTGCCTCTATCTTTGCCGGATTCATGCCGCAAGTATCTTCCTCAATATCCACAAAAACCGGAGTCAGTTGGTTCCACCAGATAGAATGGCTTGTAGCCACAAACGAATACGGGGTCGTAATGACTTCGCCTTTAGTAAGACCGAGTGCCTGCAACGCAGTGATCAGCGGCAACGTACCGTTGGTAAAAAGGGAGATATATTCTACCCCAAGATATTTCGCCAATTCTGCTTCTAACAACTCATGATAATGTCCCGCATTGGTTATCCATTTGCGGTTCCAGATATCTTGCATCAACTCGTTCAGTTCGTCTAAGTTTGGCAATAATGGCGATGTTACAGTTATGGTATTTTCACTAATCATTTCTCTTTGCACAAATTTGGGTACAAAGATAAGAAAAAAAAATGACATATACAAATTTATATGCCATAATTTTGTTAATTTTATTTGTTCCAATTGATTTTCGATGCAGATTTTCGGTTTATTAGTAGTCCATAGAGGTATTTCCAATTTGTCAATTTATACCGGCTATAAACTAATGCTACCAAACGAATATATCTTAATTTTAATCTGTCATACCGTCTGGAATCGTTTGAGGAGAACACCTGATATATCCATCCTTGTGTTTCTCGGAATGATGCTTGGGTGCGTTCTGTTAGTTGCCAATGATAATCTTTCTCCGCCAAAACCTTCAGCATGTGAATAAGTTCTGCTAACCCTTCATGCATAAACTCCGATGCAAAAGCAGGAATAAACCGGATATGATGTAAAAACAACAGCCCGTATTCCACTAAATTATCATCTCCTTGCAAGGTTTTTGTAATACTCGTCTTATACTGCACCCACACGTAATCCGACCTTTCTAAATATACAATTGGACCATATTGAAAATGATGTAATGTGATTATTGTGTCATCAAAATACTTGCCATATAATTTGGAAAAATCAACCTCAGGGTGGCGGCGAATCATATAACATTGATTAAGAGCCCTATACTTATCAATAATGTCTATAGGAGCAAGAATCTTCTCATTTTTGAGTTTGCCCAAAGAAGGCCATCGGATTCCTTTTTCGATAGGTTCTCCGTCATAGACTTGCCATACATCCTGCATGCACATACTGCATTCCGGATGCGTTTCCAGCATGTCTAACTGGGCTTGGTAAATATCATCACTCCGAAGAAAATCATCCGCGTCAATGTTGACGAAATATTTGCCTCGTGCATGATTATAGACATTCAGTTTGTTCCATCCGCATCGCTCTGACACATTCTTCGGGTCACAATCATTAGAATTGCAGCGCGTATATGCTATTTCCCGTAAATTAGGCACGACTCTTTCTCCACTCTTGATTTGCGATTGTAGTTCTGCGATAAACTCCGCCGTTCCGTCCTCCGATCGGTCATCAGAGACAATCACTTCAAACGGGACATTAAGTTTCTGCCCCAACACGCTTTCCAAACAACGCTTCAGTAAATCACATTGATTATGCGTGATGACTAATATGGAAAGAATTGGATAGGTCATACTATCGAATAAGGCTGTCTATCAACAAGTGACAACTTGTTGAAGGGGAATACATCATAGATTGCCACATGCGTTGCATAGCCTTGGATTTGTTTCCGCGTTTATATTCTCCTTTTGCACTCTTATAGTAGGTCATTGATAAATCTTTACGGATAATAGAATGGTATTTGCCGTTTAATTCTTCATCAATAGATTGCAATGTAGTTGTATAATTGCGAATTGCCTTATCTTGTTTGAGTTGTGCATTCGTAATAGATTCTTTATGCCGGACATAAACAGTGCTTATGTCCGCCATCCCATAAATTTTGCCATACTCTGCCAGTTTAAGGTACGTGGCTAAATCTTCTGCATAATACTTGCGCTTTGTTAAAAAGGAAAAATCAACCAATCCGTTACAGAACATTACAGAGGAAGCAGGAATTACCCATTTGAGAATAATGTCCTCTCCTTTAAATTCTTGGTTTTGAGGGATCTCTGCAAATACGGTCTTACGATAACCTTCCCAAGAGAAATTGGATTCCTCATAGGCATTGGTAAAACACATAGAAAAATCGGGATTAGCCTGCAGAAAATCAGTTTGCTTTTGTAGTTTGTGGGTATCACACCAATAATCATCTCCTCCGCAAACTGCTATATACTTTCCTCTTGCATTCGAAAGCAAGTTGATATAATTAGAAATAAGTCCCTGATTTGGGTTGTTAGCGATTAGTTTTATCTTGTCGGGATGCGATTCTTGGTAGTGCTTGCAAGTTTCCAAGCCACCATCAGTGCTACAATCATCTCCAATAAGTAGTTCAAACGAGTATTCTGTTTCTTGAGAAAGGATACTTTCTATACATTTGGATATATATGCGTTTTGATTATAACACAATACGCACACCGTTATTATTGGATTTTTAACAAGCTTTTCTGATTCTATTATCATTATTATTCTGTTTATTACGGTGTGCGATATCTGCATCACCTTATGTAAATACCTTGGTTTGGGTTTAAGATAACCTTACCTAAACTGATTTATCTTCTTTACGACATATTCTATCTGTTCTGATTTCAAACACGGGCTAATTGGCAAACTCAGTTCAGAGTCAGCCAATATTTCAGTAATCGGAAGCCCCTTTCCGACTTCCCCCTGAAGCGGGGAAGAAGTGTTATAATGATTCCATGCTGCTTTTGCATAGCACTCCTGTTTATGAGGGGCGATGGGATAATGGATTACTGTTCCAATTCCTTTTTCTGCAAGATAATCATGCAACGCATCGCGTTTACCTTCCTTGACAATTATCGGGAAGAGATGATACACATTGTTCTCATTCGGCAAACGAGTTGGGAATTCGATAAGAGGGTTGGAGATATGGTCGTAATAGTATGCTGCCACTTCTTGACGTTTAGTGATATCTTCATCGAGGTACTTGAGTTTCACATCCAATATCGCTGCCTGTATCTCGTCCAAACGGCTATTTCGGCCGGTATATTTGAAGACATATTTCTTCTGGCTACCATAGTTTGCCAACGCACGTATAGCTTTTGCTAATTCTTCATCGTTCGTCGTTACTGCTCCTGCATCTCCTAATGCACCGAGGTTCTTACCCGGATAAAAAGAGTGACCGGCAGCATCGCCAAGACTGCCGGTCCTGCCCCCCAAGCCCCCTGAAGGGGGAGTCTGACAGGCAGTCATTATTTTTCTCATTGTATTATCAGTATCACATAATACTTCTTCATTCGTAAATCGCAAAATTCTATATCCATACTTTTCTATAACCTGTGTACGAATTGCATCTTCCTCAGCCTGACCATTTAGATTGTGATACTTTCCATCAACCTCAATAATCAACTTATTGTCCAAACATGCAAAATCCGCAATATATCGGTCAATGATATGTTGCCTGCGGAACTTATACGCACCTAAATCCCCTGAAGGGGACTTTGATTTGCGATGACTTAATAAACTCCATAGAACCTCTTCAGCTTCTGTAGGATTATGTCTATTGTGATTAGCAAAATCCTTTAACAACGGATACAAAATAGGATCTGCTAAATCAACTCCCCCTTTAGGGGATTGGGGGGCTCGGCACCCATGCGCCTGCGCGTTGTCCTCGATGAGTTTGAGGTTGTATTTCTTGCACAAGTCTGCAATCTTCTCCGTCATGGCGCACCGACCATAGAGATGCACGATGCAGATAGCTTTGGTACGCGGAGTGATGGCTGTCTCGATGAGATTGTCATCTATCTCCAATGTCTCAGGCTTTGGCTCGATGAGTACAGGCTTGAGGTCATTCTCTGTGATAGCAAGGATAGTAGCGATATAGGTGTTTGCCGGCACAATGACTTCGTCGCCGGGTTGCATTACACCCAACTCTATGTATGCACGGAATATCCATATCAGCGCATCCAGACCATTGGCACAACCGATACAGTACTTAGTACCGATATATTCGGCATAGTGCTGCTCAAAGAGTTCGTTCTCTTTACCCTGCAGATACCATCCGCTGTCAATCACTCTGTGTGCCGCTTCACGGATCTCCTCTCCGTGTATTGCTGTCACATCATGTAAAGATAAAAAAGGAACTTGCATAATTATTATAGTATTATTAATCTATCTCTTCTTTGACATACCACTTCTTTCGAATCCCCCAATATAATAGTGCACCTATTATGATTGTCACAACCATCCATACGGCATACATCTCATGGCTTTGCCAATGACCTTGACTCATAAAATAGCGTTGAGCCGGAAAATCGAGGTAATGCTCATAATTTTCCCAATCAAAATAATACTTCATATTAGGCACATTGATGCGATACCAAAAACGCGAATGAACCAGCATAAAACATGCACCTAAAATTGCTACAGAAGAGTGAATTTGCTTTGTATCAATATACATTAACAGAGTAATTAAAGGAAAAACATAAAACATAATGCTAACCCTTGCCTCCGGACGGATTGAGAAGAGTACCCACATAGCTACAGCAAATAGGTATCCCATTCCTTGCTGCATAATGATTTTTGCCACATCTTTCCATAACAACAATACTAACAAATATCCTATTCCGTAATAAATAAAATGACTTTCTACAAACACAAATGGATCGGTCATAGATGACAATGATATACACTGCAAAGTCTGAGTTGTAGTCAATGCTCCAGGATCGGCATTTGCTAATAATCGGCTTACTCCGGATGTGAGTAACATGAGTGCAAAGAAGCAGGCATAATTAATCCAATTCTGCTTCCCCGAAAAATTATCTCTCAGTGTACCGACAAAAGATACCTTGAATGATGATACGATATAGTAATAATACAAACAAGAGCAGAGGCATGCTATCGGAATTATCCACTTATAAATAGGTATAGTTAATGGTAGTATTTCACGCATCGCATGCATAATATGCCCATGATATTGCACAACGCTAAAAACTAAAATCAATAGTGGTAAAGCTGCTATCAAAAAACAAAGTAATTTAAGAGCATAGCCATCCTTTAAGTTTGCGCTATCACCTATAGGAAGTGGTTTTCGCGGGAAAAACGCCAACGCAAATGCCACCATAGGAGTTGTTGGCCAAATGAATGCTCCCGCTAATCCCATTAAGATTAATGCCCATCGTTTATTGGCAAAGAAATAATAGCATAGCATGATTCCTATTGTAAGCCCGAAAACATCCGATAATACCGGATAATAGCCCATCAGTTTCAATACAGGATAGGTATAAAACAAGAAGGAAAAGCCAAGTACTTCTGTTTCAATCTTCCATTGTTTGAGATTAGATAGCCGAAAGAAAAAGAATACCCCTAGCATAATAGCTATGGAATTGTATAAAATACCGGAAGCGATGGCAACTTTCCGCGTTACAGATATTCCAGTGATTACACATAGTATATCAGTTAATCCCCACGGCATTACCCGCATTATCTCATATTGGTCATATCCATGATGCTTAATTAACGAGATAAAATGCTCCATCGTTCGTAAATAATTCACGCCATCCCATCCTATACCATTATTCATAGCGACTTTTTCACCGATAAAAGAGAAAACCACTATTATAAATAATATAGCTACAAGTATAACACGCACCCATGTGCGTTTGGATATATTATTTAACCACTTTTTCATCTTCTTCAAAATTTATACGTTCTTTCTCTATTACCAACGGACGTTTACGTACCTGCGTATGAATAGCGCCAATATACTCGCCTAAAATACCAATAAAAATCAATTGCACAGCAGAAAAGAAGAACACTCCTATTACCAATGGAGCATTACCAGCCTGGAATGTGTACCAGTTGCAGAGCTTGTATATAAAGTAGAACAATGCAACTCCCAAACTCAAAATTGCAATTGTAAATCCGATAAACACAGCCATACGCAAAGGCACCTTGGAGTGGTTCACGAAGCCAAGCATCGCGATGTCATACAAGCGGTAGAAATTATTCGATGTCTTGCCGTGTTCGCGTTTGGGTTGCGTATAATAGACCGTTGCGATATCGCCGCCAAACTCTGCCACAAAGCCACGCAAATAAGGATACGGATCATCCGTTGCTCGCAAAACTTCCATAAACGACTTGTCGTAGAGTCCAAATCCAGTGAAGTTATCAATCAGCGGGGTCTCGGACATCTTGCGCACCATCGTATAGAACATCTTACGGATGCCGTACATAATCGGGTTCTCCTTACTCTTATTCTTCACGCATACCACCACATTATGTCCTTCTTCCCATTTCTCCAACAGTTCAGGGATCAACTCCGGAGGATCCTGCAAGTCAGCCACCATCGATATCACCGCATCACCATAGCACTGCTTCATGCCATAGAACGGAGAACGGATATGACCAAAGTTTGCAGCATTAACAATAATCTTCACATTCTTGTCCTTGGCTGCGATACCCTTGAGAATCTCCACCGTCTTATCTTTCGACGCGTTATCTATGAACACATGCTCATAGGTATATTTATCACTCAACGCATCGAATTGCGCTTTCACGCGACGATAGAGTTCTTCTATGTTGCCTTCCTCGTTATAACAAGGCGTTAATATACTGATTTTTTTCTTCATAATCTATTTATCTCTAAACACGATGAATTTCTGGAAAAAGAACGAAAACAATGCCACACATACTGTTGCAGCAAAGCCGCTTATATACTGGTTAATCGTTGTAAAATGCGTAAATAGCGCGATGATGCCTATATTCAGGAAATACGCCAACACGTAGCACAATGCAAACCGGACAAATAGCCAATTATTGTGGTTCTTAAATACCAGCACACCGGTTGTCTTGAAGTTAAACACCACACCAAGCACATTCGCTATCAGCGTTGCCCACCAATAGGATAAACCAATCCAAAGCATCAAGCAATAGCCTCCATACCCGAATGCAGTGTTCAGGATTCCCACAAAGGCAAACCGAATGAATTGGCTATCTATCTTGTTCCATATGTCTTTGATTTTAGACATCAAATGTCAGATATCAGTTCTCATCAATAGGTTTGACAATCATTTCCTTTGCAAACACTTCACGATCGAGATACGGGAACATATCTTCCAAAGGTTTCGATACAATCGTTCCATCCGGTTTCATCATCGATTGCGATGTGGGCACAACGGATTGCAGCGGTTGCGAGATTACCTCGATCACTGCCGGTTTGTTGTCGGCAAAGATTTTGGGCAGTTCCTCTTTGGCAGATGTAATCGAATCGATACGATAGTACGGCAGATCAAAAGCTTTCACCACTTTTTCAAAGTTCGGGAATGGCACTTTGGATGTTGGTCCTTCTGCTACCAGATGTCCGGCAAAGAACTTGTTCTCCGATTGACGGATAGACAAGTAGCCTTCATTATTCACCACGAATAGTTTCAGCGGCAATTGATGGAACTGCATAATGCTGATTTCCTGCATATTCTGCATGAACGAACCATCACCTGTGATACCGACTGTCACGTTATTCAAATCAGCAACAGCCACTCCTATTGAAGCCGGTAAAGTATAACCCATCGTAGCCAATGCTCCGGACGGAATATAGCGTTGTCCATCCTTTAGATTGATAGCCTGGGAAGTCACATAGAATGCCGATCCGGCATCGGAAATAACCGGATTCTTTGCCGTAGTATAATCGTTGAGCAGTTCAATGAACTTATAGTAATTCAATCCATCACTATCATTCTCATATTCGGGAACAAAAATCGTGAAATCCTTCTTCCACTCATTCGTTTTCTCTAACCATTGCTCATACTTCGGCAGTTCGATCTGAGTTAACTGCTGCAAGAAATCTTTCGCATCAGCAATAATGAGTTTATCGAATTTAACAAGCGGTTTCTTGTGCTCAATCTCATCGATATCCACAATCACCACTTTTGCCTCACGAGCAAACAGTTCCGGTTCGAAACCGATAGATGATACGGACAGCTTACTACCAATTACCAAAAGCAAATCTGCATTCTGCATTGCAAAGTTTCCGGCACGAGTTCCCTTGATACCGATGCGACCTATATTGCACTTATGGTCACTCGGCAATACATCTATTCCAAGGAAAGAATTCACCACCGGTATATCGCAACGCTCTACCAATTGGCGCAAGTCCTCACACGCATCCGCGATACGGACACCATGTCCGGCTATGATTACAGGACGCTTGGCTTCACGCAACATTTGAGCCACTTCTGAAAGATCCTTACTGATGTCTTCCTTTTCCTCAGTATCCGGAGTAAACGAACGTAACGAAGCCTCGTCAATCTTGCTATTCTGAACGTCCAATGGTACGTCAATCCATACCGGTCCGGGACGACCATGCTTGGCTAGATAGACTGCTTTCTCCATATGATAACGGATATCCTCCAGCTTATCAATCATCACGGCATACTTGGTGATGGACGATACAATTGGGATAATATCCACCTCTTGCTGACCAAACTGACGCAGTCCTTCAATCCCACTCAAACGAACGGTATTCTTGCGTTTCGCTTGTCCTGAGATAAACACACACGGCACTGAATCTTGATAGGCACCTAGCACACCGGTGATAGTATTCGTCGAACCGGGACCACACGTAACCACTGCCACGCCCAGATCATTCTTCATGCGTGCATAGGCTTCGGTGGCCATGGATACCGACTGCTCATGGTGCAAGCACCAATAAGTCATCTTGTCCGAACTGCCAAAAGAGTTAATCAAGTGCATGCAACCTCCACCGGAGAGCATGAACACGTCTTTAACGCCTTGCTGTTCAAAGAACTTAACGATGTAATCAGTTAATTTAATCATTTCCAATATTTGGATTGTTTGATTTCTGCCAATTGTTCTTCCTTAATCGGATAGATATATTCCTCACTCGGGAACTGACGTGCTTTTACTTCTTCTACATACTTAGCTATCGCCATTTCTGCAATCGCAAACAAGCCATCCTTACGATGCTCACGACCATATTGCTTCATATCCTCCACGTCTTTCAGTCCTTCAGCGAACTCATGGATGACCTGTGGTACATAGCACTTCGCAAACCAAGGACGGAATGACTGATAGAATCCCATCATGTCGTGCATAATAATCAACTGTCCATCTACTTCGTTTCCGGCACCGATACCCAAAACGGGAATATCCAACTGCTTCGCAATCTGTGCAGCCGGTGCGGAAGGCATAGCTTCTAACAACAGCGCCATTACTCCAGCCTCTTGTAGCGCCAAAGCGTCATCCATCGTCTCTTCGAAACTCTTGAGCGACTTACCTTGCACATTGTAACCACCAAACGAGGATGTCGACTGCGGAGTCAGGCCAAGGTGACCAACTACCAAGATTCCGGCATCTACAATAGCCCTCACTTTGTCAATCACGCGTCGTCCACCTTCCAACTTGATAGCATCGCATCCTGCTTCTTTCACAAAGCGCATCGCATTCTCAACAGCTTTCTCTTTGCTGATTTCATACGAACCCTGTGGCATATCGCCAACGATGAACGTGTTCGGTGCACCGCGACGTGCTGACTTGGCCAACACAATCATCTCATCCATGGTTACCGGATTCGTCGTCTCGTAACCGAGTTGCACCATACCACCGCTGTCACCCACAAGAATCATGTCGATTCCTGCATTCTCAGCAGCACTGGCAAACGGCAGATCGTAAGCCGTAATCCATGTAATCGGTTCTCCTGATGCCTTCATCTTTTGAAGGCTCTTCAAATTGAGTTTTTTCCCTTTCATATATTTAGTTTTCTTGATTATTCAATATCTTTTTCACTCCTTCTTCAAATAGGATGAATGTCGGAGTGATGTATCTCTTAATTTTTGCTATGGACGGATTCAACGCCACCACTACTTGTGGTTTGAAAGCGCCATAGACGATTTCACTTTGGGTTCCGGTGATTGCACGCATCGCTTCCACAAACTCCTTCAGCGGACGAGTGTCCTCTGACGCAATATTATATATTCCCGAAAGTATATCCGGTTGCTGCATGTAGGCGTTGCATAAACCGATTATCATCTTCGCCGCATCATCCACATATAAGTAGTTCCAATTCTGCGTGCAAGCCGAGAGTTCGATCCGTTCATTGGTCTGCATCTTCGGCAAGCACTGCATAATCATACTCCACGGATGATCCTTCTCGCCATACATACTGAAGATACGCAGATGGATATAGCGCATGCCTAATTGCTCTGCCAACTGCTTGCCTTGATGCCACATATCCAATTTTGCTTTGCCATATTCTGAGAAGGGATTACAATCCATATCTTCTGTCTGCTGTTCGTTAGTCGCCCCATATTCAGCTTGCGAACCGGTCTCAACGAATACCTTACATCCCATCTGAGCCGCAGCACGTATAGCTTCTAACGAATACTGCACATTCTGCTGATGCACATCTCTATCATCACGCTTGGCATGATCTGCTCCACCCCACGAACAATGGATGAACACATCTGCATGAGGAATGGACTGATGCAAGGTAGCATATTCGTCCATCTCTGCCCAAACAGGATTAACCTTGGCTGGGAAAGTCTGTCCTTTGTGTTTTTTTCGGCATACCGCATAGATAACATTTTTGCTACTTTCAGCAAGAATAGCATCGCATAATGCGCTACCTAAAAATCCAGTTGCTCCTGTTATAACGTATTTCATTTTTAGTAATCAGTTTTCAGTGATCAGTTTCTTACAACAACCTTATATTGTTGTTTTAACAGCATGCTATCCACATGCTCTACTCTTTGCGCATCATATTCTGCTTGACCGATGGTAATAGGTTCACAAATAGGTGCCACAAAATAGTCAATGCCATCCCATTCTATAATACCGTATTTATCCATTGCGTCTAATCCATATTGAGAAATATCTACATCCGCAGACTCACCATTTGTCACATTTAGAACAATAGTATGCGTTTGTATTAAGCAACTTCGGAAATGTTGATCCTGAGATTCATTGGCTTTGAGCTCTGCATCAGTCAACAATCTATATTCACGAAACTCAATCTGATGGATTTTAGCATTGGAATAGCATTCGAAGTGTAACTTATTACCGACTCTGCTCAACGTATGATATGTCCCCGCCCCTCTATCTCTCCTTATCGCTGGTTCGAAAGGTTCCAAGCATCCCATGCCTAACATTCTTAGCGTCAAATGATAGATATTGAGATAGGGATTGCGCTCATATATCATCTGCGTCTTGTACGTCAACAAGCTATGCCACTTCACATGGAATGAGTTCAATACGCCCCACCATAAGTTTCGGCACACATCATATACCTGATTGTTCTTACTTTCTTCCCAATATGCATTCGCACGAGCATGCCCATTGATGCAAAGCGACCCATCACATGCGTTGGGAGACGGATGATCTGTACAGCAGTGTTCCAAAACTGTCTTCTTATTGTTTTTATGATTGCACTCTGCTTTCTCATAGGCTTTAGCTGAGTACTCATAGTGCATCAACATATAATATTCGAAACATCTGCTTGAAAAAACCACATTATAATTGGGATGAATTTTTCGTATTCTATCAATTTCCGCAAATGCTCTCAGAACGTCAGAATGACCATCCTTATCAAACAGCACCCAAACTTCGTTGCATGTATCCAGCAATTCCTCTCCGGCCAAAACCCAATTAGTCGGCAGCTTCACCCCATTATAAGAATGCAATAACGGATCGGGGATTCTGTGATTCTTCACCTGCTTCGTTCCCTCTTTTCGGGCACTCTGTTCGGATGTCTCTTCTTGTTCTTCTCTCAATTCCTCTTGCGTCTTCGGATGAACAAGTATACCAAATGAGTCCGTCGTCAAAGACGCATGCAGCCTCTTTATGAAGAATGGCTCCGACTTCTCTCCCTCGCATACAAAACCAATTGTATATCTGGAGGTACGTGTGTCAACGTTTCTTGCCATTATTCGTTGCTTTTGCGGTTAGTGTCCAAAGAAGCACCAAATCGATTTGCCAAATACCATTTTGCGAATGGAGTTTCCTCGGTTGTATCCTGAAACTCCACTAACGAATACAACTCCGAAATACCCTCCTTGCTCTTATCGACAAACCATATTTGATCTCTGCGGAGATTATTCTCATCCATTAGATAGATATCATGTGTAGTTGCTATCAATTGAGCTCCATTCGGATTGGTCTCCGGCGAGCGAAACATCTCCATCAGCATCTGAGAAACTTGCGTATGCAGACCATCATTAAACTCATCGGCCAGCATAGGAGAACCTGTTTCAAAAGCAGTGATGGCACGCATCGCATAAAAGAGCAACTGAATGGTTCCATTCGATTCGGATTCATACGGAAACTTCTTGGGAGTACTCAGCAAATTATGATTCTCATCATACATCTTATGTGAGAAATACACATTCAGTTTACGGCTCATTGGCTCTATTCTAAAAGAGATATCCGTTATATCTATCCCGGCCATGCGTAAATATTGCAGAAGCATCTCTTTCCTTTCCTTCTTCATCATCAGCCAATGACGTAACATCAGTATTCGATCATCCAACTGACTGGATGGGAAATATAGCATGTCATCAAATTGCATTTGAACGAAATATGTGGCCACATCGGACAATCCGGGTATGGGCACATATAAGAATGGAGTCAAAATCGATTGACTGATCTTGGTCTCCGACACCCCTTGGTCTTCAGGAGCAAAACTACGTCCGTAAAGTATTTGAGCACCATCTTTTCCTTCCTCTCCTCGCTCTATCAATAATTCGCCTTTATTCTCATCATACATACGTGCCAAGGACTCTTTCAATATGCGTTTACCTAACACCTCTATATCATACCTATAGATAACGTTATGCACTACGAAGCGCATAGTAAATGAAGAAGATATTTCGGTAGCTTTCTCTCGCAATGCGAATGGTTGATATAACTCCACACGACGTACACCACCATTATTTGCACCCATAATAAAAGCACGAATGATATACACGAAAGTAATAAAATTACTCTTACCAGCCGCGTTTGGACCAAATACAACTCCAGTCTTCAACACACGACCAATATTATCAAACGTCATCACATTATCTTCCTTCGATAACGCGCTCGTCGCTTCCATAGAGAAAGTCGTCTCATTTAAGAAACTCCGAAAATTTTTAATTGTAATATCTAATATCATAAAGCAAAATTTTTACAATCTAATATTTTAACATTAAAAGTTCATATTTTTCACATTTGGTTGTGTTATCAGCGAGAGCAAGGCATCACCTATCACTTGATTGCATAGCCCGTTCATTTCCATATTACATCTACTAATTCCTTCTTGACATATCCGAATGCAATCTGTTTTATCTTCCATATTCGCAAATAGCATTCTGCCACTTTGCACAAGAGACAAAACATTCAAATAAAACGAGCGACGTTGCATTATAGAGAACGCATCCATTGCCGCCTTATTGCACGATACGACTTCTACATATTCGCGTGTTCTGCTATCTTGCAACAAGTTTGCTTTAACTAAGTATTCAATTAATTTTTCCATAATCTTTCGTTTTCTCAAACGGATTCACTTGTTTCCTTGCATTCGTGTTTGTCTCTCGCTCTTCTCCCGCTCATCGCTCGGTGGTGAGTTGAATGAACATTTATACCTCAATTGTTTCCACAAACTTTTTCCCAAAACTCCCGGTTCTCCCGGTAATCAAAACTACTTTATTATTCTGCATATCTTGTTATTTATTTTTCTAAATTAGTTTAATTAGCACCTTGCAAAATAAAATCTATCAATGACATATTAGACACATTAAGAGTAAACCAAGGCCTGAAGTGGGAAAATTCTCTGAAATCCTTAAAATTCTTAAATGATTTAAATGACTTAAACGATGGTAATGAAGGCAACACAGGGCATTTTTCTCGAACAAACCCCACTCTATTTCCATCTTCATCATAGATTATACCATCAACAAACCATCCGAGATGGCGTCCGTTCCATCCATATACCTTATCCTCAACTAAATAGCATACTGCTTTACCATCCCATGTATATATGGAATGCTCTTGATCATCCGCGATATAAGCTACAGCGTTGCCATTCTTATCATATAAATTTGTCTCCATAATTATTTGTTTTTAATTTTATAATTATCGTTCAAATGTTATTTATGTTTATCTCTCGATCTTCTACTGCTCATCGGTCGGTTGTCAGTCGGTTATTAGTCGGAGGAGATTATCTCCCAATGGACACCCTCATCCGGATCAACACAGCGAAGCTTACAATTACCCGAGAGCTATTTCTTCGCAGTAACGGGGCATGTCAATCTTCCATTTGATCGTTCTACATTATTATACCATTGTAAAGGTCTTGCGTTACTAACAATATCTTCGCCACCTTTTGAGTCGGGTTTTATATGGTCTATTTCCCAGCCACAATTGTATTTATCACTTCTATCTCCATACATATCCCACTTAATAATTGCTCCGCACTGATCTTTCCTCCATACGTTTTTGTCCCTACCAGGGATAATTTCACCTTTATCCCAGATTTTCTTCTTTTCTTCTTCTGTCCAATTTGCCATAATAATCAGATTTATATAGTTAATATTGATAATTATTAGTTGTTCTAACAATTCTCATATTTTAGTAAGTTTACATTATCAGCCTAGCCTCATCAGGTTCCTTATAGGCATTCGTTAAAGTCAAATACTCATGAGCCTCTTCAAAACTACCACAAGGAATGCGCCTTGCATATTGCTGCATCTTATCTAAGACTTGCACAAGCGTAGAGATATCTCTTTGGTGACTAAACTTCTTCAGAGCTAAAATATAGTCATCGCGAAACACATTTGGAATGATTACTTTCGATTGACGTTGACTGACCAACTCAGCATTCATCATAATGCGTGCCATACGCCCATTACCATCATCGAACGGATGAACCTCGGCTATAATCACATGCATCATGATAGCCCGAGCCATAGGATGAGTCAATGCATTATACAATCCAAATGCCTTCAACAAGGTTCCTCTGACATATTCATAATCCACAAAATACGTCTCACCGGTATGATTATTCCGCATTTTGAATAATCCGGGGTTCTTTGTTTGTCGAGCTTCTAATAATATCTTATGACGAGCCTGAAGCATTTGTAATAGTTCCTCCGCTGCTTGCGGAATACGCTGCATCTCTATCTTATTTGCTGCGACAAAGTATGTTCCCAATATATCATGCGAGTCATCACGGCGTGTAGGCATCGGACGTCCTGTTGAAATAATCGTTCGTGCATCTTCAATGGTAAATTCTGTTCCTTCAATATAATTGGAAAAATAACTCTCGAAAAATGCAAAATTCCTAAACGAATGATCTTCCCACTGAATATTTTCTCGATAAGCAAACTCATAATTAGTCAAATATGCAAAAGCATTTTGAAACAAATCCATACGTTCTGCATCATAGGGTTCGCCCATTGCACGAGCAATAGTAAGAGGAGAACGCAAGATAGATGAGGTATGAGTTGTCAATATCGCGCTAATGAGTTGAGATAATTTAGCAAACTCATTTTGAAAACCAAGTCTTTCAGCAGTCTCCCTTGCTTCATCACGCAGTACATTCAATGCGGCTTCGCCATTGACACGCACTATCTTCTCTAATTTCTCTTCAATCTGCTGCTGATTCAAACACTTGTCTGCTCCGCCAATATTCTTAGACACTTGCATATTTTCCAAAAAAGCACGTGTCTGATGAGAGATATATAAGCCATCTATGAACGGCCGATCATTGGCATCAACTTGCGAACCTTCTAATAAGTGAACGGTAACACCCGGTAAACTTATCTTGCGAGAATATTTGTAGGTGAGAAAAATATCTCCTGAAGAGGTTGGCATACATTCAAATGCCGTGCGATGACTTAAAATTGCTCCAGGATATAATCTGCCAAGTATAGAGAAAATGTTCCTCCGTACAATATCCTCTCCTTTTGCCTCAAAATTAGTTGTGTATATCTTGGGGGCAATACGACGTATCTTTCCTTGCTTGAGAAGTTTGGAAATAGCATCTGAGGATTTCTTATCCGTTCCGGCAAACATCACCTCATGTAATACTTGATAAGCAATATCTTCGGGATTTTTTTTCATTATCTCCTAATTTCGCCGCAAAGATACGGATTTTTTTTGATTTACGCAAATATTTTGCGGTTTTTTTTAGACTAAGACGATTTTTATATGGATTTTTTCTTATTATGACTCAAATTTCTTAATCTCCTCTACACACAAACTATACACATCTTCAGTTTGGTATCGTTTGTACCAATCCGCTGTTAACGCTATAGCCTCATCAGTAGTCAAACGAGGTTGCCAACCGAGGTGGGTTTGGGCTTTGGCGATGTCTAACATCAACAAATTGGCTTCGTGCGGCGCATTGGGTTCGGTTTGGTTGAGAAGTTCGCCTTTGCCATATGCCTTAGTCAACATCGTTGCCACATCCCATACAGGCACTACTGCATCCATTTTAGGTCCGAAGTTCCAACCCTCGCAATATTCCGTCGGATTTTCCCACATCTTTTGCGCGAGCAACATATATCCGCTCAATGGTTCCAATACATGCTGCCATGGACGTACAGCATGACGGTTACGGATAGCAATAGGTTGTCCTGCTTCTATAGCACGAATGCAATCCGGAATGATGCGATCCTTTGCCCAATCACCACCACCTATTACATTGCCCGCGCGTACAGACGCAATGGATTTACCATGCTTGGCATACTCAGTCGGATTCATAAAGGATCTACGCCAACTGCTGATAGCTATCTCACAAGCACCCTTGCTACTACTATACGGATCATAACCGCCCATCGGTTCGTCCTCGGTATAGGCGTGGTTTTGTTCGCGGTTTTCGTAGCATTTATCGGTAGTAATCATAACTGCCACTTTTGCAGACGGACATTGACGGAAAGCTTCCATCACATTGATAGTGCCCATCACGTTTGCCTGCCATGTCTCCACCGGTTCGTCATAACTGAGGCGCACCAGAGGTTGCGCAGCCAAATGAAATACTATCTCAGGCTGGTACTCTTTAAAGATGCGTTTCATCACTTCTCCATCGCGGATGTCAGCGCGTAGGTCTGCTTTGATCTTAGAGCCAATACCGGAAAGAACATAATTATCTTTCTCAGTCTGCGGATCAAGCGCTACACCAATGACTTCTGCACCTAACTCATGCAGCCAAATAGCCAACCATGAGCCTTTGAAGCCGGTGTGACCAGTAATCAAAACACGTTTTCCCGCGTAAAACGCTTTTGATATTTGTGATTTGAGATTTGTCATTTGTGATTTATACAAAAATCTTTTATACTCATTATCATCCAGTCTATCATCTCATCCGTCATGCCGGGATAGACACCAATCCAGAAACCGTTGTTCATCACGAAGTCTGTCATCTTCAGTTCGCCCACTACGCGATAGCCTTCTCCACTCTTACGCATCTCGTCAAAAGCAGGATGCTTAATCAAGTTGCCAGCAAAGAGATTGCGAGTTTGGATCTTACGACTCTCCAAGAAACTGGTTAACTCGTTACGTGTAAAGCCTGCGTCGTCTTTCACGGTTGTCAAGAAGCCAAACCAAGAAGGATTGCTGTTTGCCTCTGCTTCCGGAAGAATCAATTGTGGCAAATCTTTTAATCCCTCATGCAGACGTGCCCAATTCTTACGACGAGCAACCACAATAGTATCTAATTTCTCTAACTGCGCACAGCCGATAGCAGCTTGCATGTCCGTAATCTTGAGGTTGAACCCGAAATGGCTATACACATACTTATGATCATAACCTTGCGGAAGTTCGCCGAACTGACCGGTAAAGCGCATCTTGCAGGTGTTATCTACACCGCCAACACACCAGCAGTCACGCCCCCAATCACGAAACGAACGGACAATCTTATCCAACAGTGGGTCATTAGTATAAACGGCACCACCCTCACCCATCGTCATGTGATGAGGAGGATAGAAACTGCTGGTTCCAATATGCCCCCAAGTGCCGGTTTTCTTTGTCACGCTATCTATCGTATATTCCGAACCGAGCGCATCGCAGTTATCCTCAATCAGCCATAAATTATGTTTCTCGCAAAACTCTTTTACAGCTTTCAGGTTAAACGGATTACCGAGTGAGTGTGCCAGCATAACGGCTTTCACTTTGGAACTATACGCATTCTCCAATTGCGTTACATCTATATCAAAGCCCGGCAATGCTACATCCACAAATACGGGAATAGCGCCAAACTGAATAATCGGATTAACGGTTGTCGGGAAACCGGCTGCAACAGTAATCACCTCATCACCTCGTTTGATAGCACGCTCACCAAGTTTGGGCGATGTCAAGGCATAGAATGCCAAGAGGTTTGCACTACTACCGGAATTACATACCGCGCAGTATTTTACACCCAACCATTTAGCCAATCGGGTCTCAAACTTGTGCGCCCATGGCCCTGCTGTTAACCAGAAATCCAACGAAGAATCCACAAGATTCACCATCTCCTCATCATCGAAATAACGTCCGCCATAATTGACAAACGTCTCTCCTGGTTTGAACTCCTTCTTCTGACCATGCACCTCGCGGTAATACTCGCGAGTCAAGTCTAATATCTGCTGTTTTAATTCTTCTTTTTTGCTCATATCATTCATTCGTTCTTTCGTTCAACGTTCATTCGTTCAACGTTCACTCAGCACTTCGTGCCTCATCCCATTTTGCAGACCACGGAGCCTTGTGAGCAGCCCATAGCTGTTCTAGCATCTCTTTCTCGCGAATATTATCCATGCACTGCCAAAAGCCTTCATGCACAAAAGACATCAGTTCGCCTTGCTCCACAAGAGTCTCCAATGGCTCGCGCTCAAATACTGTCTGATCGCCTTCGATCATGTCAAATATGCTCGGCTCTAATACCATATATCCGGCATTTATTGGTGCTCCATCGCCGATATTCTTTTCGCGGAAAGACTTTACTGCATTGTCGCCACCGATATTCAATATTCCCTTATCCTGTTTCAACTTGACAGCCGTGAGCGTAGCTTTCTTTCTGTGACTTTTATGGAAATCAAACAGTTTATTGATATCCACATCACAAACTCCATCTCCGTATGTCATGAAGAACGGCTCATCGCCCACGTATTTCTGAATACGCTTGATACGCCCACCGGTCATCGTGTTAAGGCCAGTATCCACAACTGTCACTTTCCACGGCTCGGCATGGTTCTGATGGATGGTGATCTCATTCTTTCCGTGCGTATAATCAAATGTCACATCGCTGGTCTGCAAAAAATAGTTTGCGAACCATTGTTTGATATACTCCTGTTTGTATCCGGCACAGATGATAAACTCCATATGTCCATACGCAGCATACTCTTTCATGATATGCCACAAGATAGGCATTCCTCCTATCTCAATCATCGGCTTCGGACGGAAGATACTCTCTTCACTAATCCGCGACCCAAACCCACCAGCTAATAATACTACTTTCATATTCGATTTTTATCTACTATATTCTTAAGAAAATGCGCAGGGTTACCGACCCAGACTTCTTCAGCCGGGACATCCATTGTCACTACACTTCCTGCGCCTATCATGGCATTTTCTCCTATAGTAATACCACAAACGATTGTACTATTTGCACCTATAGAACATCCTTTTCTTAAAATGGTTTTAGCATATTCAGCCAGATGTTGCTTGGAGCGAGGATAGAGGTCGTTGGTGAATGTCACATTCGGGCCTACAAAAACATCGTCCTCTATTGTTACTCCATCCCATAGTTGCACACCGCATTTGATGGTTACATTATCGCCTATTTGCACATCATTCTCAATCAGTACATGTGCGCAGATATTGCAGTTTTCGCCAATTTGTGCCTTAGGTAGCACTACGCAAAATTGCCATATGTTGGTTGATTCAGGTACCTGCGCCTGACAATCTGATAATGGATGGATCATGATTCTATTTACAATTTTGTCATTTATAATTTACCATTTCGTTTTTGACTCTCCCTCACACTCTAATCGCACGTGGAGACCATATCTATCTAATTCAAAATTGGGAGGGAGTTTCGTTTGCATATTGATTATTGATTAATGGTGAGTGCGCTTTGCGCTAATGGTGGATGATGAGAATGATGGTTATTCCTTAATACGTTATTACTCCTTTCGCACACATTCCCTGCACGCATTGCATCCGCAACAATCTATTTATTTATTATGCTTTGCATTATGCATACTAATTAACTCATTATCATTTATTAACACTTAAATGCAAATCATAATCATCCGCATTATCTTTGATTCTTTCTACACGCTCGATACATTCATCAATATGTTCTACAAAATAATCCCATGTAACTAAAGGGATATAACTGGACTCACCATACCATATAGTATCACCTTTTGTACATCTTTGCTTATTCGCAGTATTCAGATTGAACATATTATCTTTTAATATAGTAAACATCCAATTGTTATTAATACAGCGACAACCAGACGCACAGCATGTCATATTTTCTATAGCATAAGAATAACTCCCATTTTTATCTGGTATAACTACGCCTAAGATACCATTCCTGTGACTTGTACCATTCTCACGATGAATCTCACGGATTGAATAGTATATCTCCCATGGTATCCATTGAGACTTATCCAATTTACCAAACTCTTTCATACCTGCTGAAATTAACACAACAGTACATGTTGTTGGGAAAATTTTATCTTTCAGATGATTATAGATGTATTCATCAGACTTATCTGATAAATCATCATCTCCTTTTTCTCCATAATAAGAATGACTCGTTACTGACAATTTCTTCTCCAACAAGTCCACATAATCTCTTCCCCATGTTGGTGGAACAGCTTCGGGTAAGGGTCTCACATTAGTATCTTTATACTTATAAGAAACAAAAATATTATGCCCCATATAATTTTATTTATAAATAAAATTGTTTATGCACTAAAATCTTTTTTCAAATAATTCTGTATCTAGTAAAATATAAATTGCCGTTTAAAGTTTTTGAATACTAACAATCTAATCATCAAGATTATTATCATTTTCATTGGATATTCAACAATTCCTTAACTAAAGAAGTATATGTCAATTCCGTTTCCAACCGCAAATCATATATCCTCGGATTTTCATCGTATATAAACTTTGCTGCTGCTCCGGTACTAGCTACAGGAAAGACTTTAGCCTCAGGATGATATTTTCTAAAAAGATTAAATTCTTCTTCTACTCCCTCCATCCCTCCTACGAAGAATGCAGCCTCATACTCATTACCACACAACATACACTTTCTCATCTCTAGTAAACTATCCTCACGATTCCCCATATCTTGGATCTTAATTATATGAGCCACTTCTTCATTCTCTAAAGGAAAGTACTTCTCAAAATGTTTTGATTGATATAATGTAACATGCTGATTGGCTTCCTTCCCATAGTGACGAAGCACTTGCGCTATCAACTTTGTTATAGATGGATGTCCTCCCCAAATGAGTCTGCAATCGTTCGATAGCAATACCGACGTTATTGCCAACACAGCATCGCGTATGGCTATTACATCAGCAGTTTCATAGTACTTCGGATCTCTTGCGGCCGATGGAATGCTAGCCGACAAGAATATATTCAATTGTCTTGTAGCCATATCGCAAAGTCTTTCTTTTTAATCGTTTTAACTTCTAGAGAAGCATTCAACCAATCCAGATGGGCAACCCACTTACTCTTAATACGTAGGTCATCATAGATTAGATGAAGTTTCACATTGGGACAATTTAGCATTTCTTTAAATTCTAAAGAGTTATAACAGTCATATGATTGTGGCACTCCTACTGCTGGAATGAAAATATTCTTAGGTTTTCCGGCATCATATTCTACCAAATACTTATATTCTTGCACCAATTGACGCCCAGCTTTTTCTGCTTCTTTGATAAATTCTCCCACCAAATCATCTTGTCTTGCAGCCATATTGCGTGCACGCAGAGACTCTACCCTATGAGTGATTTTTTCGATGACCCCATCCTTCAAAAGACCATCTTCTATATCGTCATCATTCAAAAGCATCTTTTCGCACAATTCATTATGGGCATCCAGCTTTTGCCCCGGCCATACAATCGCCAGCACTCCTATGCGCTTTTGATTGGCATTGGTAATCTCTTCCTGACACCATTTGCTATTGCTAAAGTTCTCCGTATACAATTGTATCAACACATCGCAATCCGACAACCGATGATTTAACTCATCCTGGAAATCCTGCGCTGCTGCAATGGAATAGTCATCCAAAAAAGTATCATAATTGCAACGATTTAAAGCATCGAATAGCTGATTAGCTATTTTAGCAGAATTGATTCTTCGGTAACTGATAAATAATTTTCGCGTTTGCCGCAGTAGCCGCAATGATTCAAAGGCATAGTTCACAAATTTATCTACATCATTTGACGAATATGGTTTGCCATTCATTTGACGAATCAATTCTGGTATCTCATTATCAAAGTTATCTTCTTTAAAGAAAACTGGTATAATAGCATCTCCGTTCTCCAACAACACTTTCAAGATTTCCTTATCACAATTGTCATGATTCTCTTTTCCGAAGTAATAGGCAAATGCAGGTTGCTTATTGTTGTATGTCTGTTCAAAATTCGATGCTTCAATTAGTTCAAACGCATCACAAAGCAAACCCATTTCGTGGATTTTCTCTTTGAGACGTTTCCCTATTTCCGCACATGCCGGATTCGCCACATCACCCATGAATATGATTTGATATTTATATGTCATCATAATTTGCCTAATACGTTCCGGCTTTCTCAATAGCTTCTTCAATAAGTTGCTCAATATTCTCTTTAATATCATTGTATGCATATTCACTAGATATATACCTCGTTTTGAATGCTGTCACATAATTAGACAATCTTGCTCCATTCTGGGTATATATCTGATAAAATGGATTGGCTCCCGCCAAACATTGATCTCCATTTTGATCTTTCAAACGATCAATATAGATTCCGACAATACCTTTATTCAACTCATATGCTTTCTCTATCTCATATTTTACCCAAGGCCTTGTTGAAGTTGTATTCCCTATGAGTACCGATGCATGAACGCATAGCCATCTGTTCATCTATCCGCCTCTTAATATCCGCATCGCTCTTTTTTCTCACCTCTTCCCAATCGTTATCACTGAATGTAGATGAGTCATCTACCTTTCCCATGTTCCGTACTTGGCTTGCTCTCCAAGCATCCTTCTTGTATTCAAAACTAAAAAAACGCGTCTTTTCATTGTCTTTGATATTTTTCTTTATCTTTTCAACCAGTCGGCGAGTGTTATCTTACTATCTCTAAATTCGACAAAATACGTACCTAAAGAGTATTGGTTCATATTCGTAATTATAGGATATATCTGTAAATATTCACTTCCGATAAACACACTATCTCGTGTCTCCTTTATTGGCATAATAGCGATATTTTCACTATACCGAAATGCGTCACCGTACCCTAGTTCCCAATTGCACCATTTAGAAGAAATAGCCGCCTCTGTTGCCAGTAATATAAATTTCTTACATGAACGTATTTTTTCTTTAATACGCATCGCCGTGTAACCTGATGTACTCGCAGGCATTCCGCTATCATTCCAATCTACATATACACTTACCCCAAGCCGTTTTAATTCACTTATCACATTTTCAAGAACGACTCCATCACCATGATAATGTGATAAAAATACTGTCACTTCATAAGAAAAGGCTCTTCGCTCCAATGCTACCTTAGATTCATTCAAACGGGATGAGAATAAGCGAGCATCACTTCTTGCTGTATTTAACTGTTCTTTAGATATTATATTTTCCATATGTCAATATTTCTTAATTTCGCTTGCAAAATTAAGAAAAAAAAATGACATATACAAATGTATATGACATAATTTTAAATTTTTCTCAATTTTGCATTGATTTTTACACCTCACAGGGATATAAAGTGGCTATTTATATATGTTGGTTGATTCTGGGACTGGGGTATGTCAATCGGATAAGGGGTGAATCATAGTTTATAATTTACCTATTTAATTTTTTATATTACTTGCATTCCTTTTCTTCCTCACGCACAAATCGCATGTGCAGACCATATCTATCTAATTCAAAATTGGAAGGGAGGGTTTTCATAATTATATTGCTAGTTGATTAATGGTGACGAGCTGCGCCCTTAATGGTGCGATAATATTGATAATTGATTAATGGTGAGCGCGCTTCGCGCAATGGTGTTATTTCTTCAATCTTTTTTTGACGGTTATGATACTTGCTGTAAGCATGCGCATTATTTCTTCAGCATCAGCATTCAGGCTGTTAAAAAGTTTTTCATCTATGGAGTCTGTAGCATTGAGAAGTTCAAGCCAATAAAGTGTTTCGTTGCATTCCTTCTGTGCGATAGCCAACTTGTGCACAAAATCCACCTCGCTTTCAGCCACAATTGCTTCACGATGGTTTGCGCCGATGGCGGTACCGGAACGCTGAATTTGATCGGCTATATTATATTCGTGCTTCTGCTCATTGAGATAGTTTTTGAGTTTAACTATCCTAATGGCAAAAGCCATAAACTTTTCTTTATATATTTGATCTTTTAAGTTCATCATTTCATCATGTATTGCAACCGCAGTTGTCTATATTATTTATATTTGCCACTTACGAGAGACATACGGGACAGATACGAGAGAAATATATTTTTGAGCTTCCTTTAATCAATAAATAAGCTAATATACTAGTTTTAAGACTCTCACATAGAGCATATTATCGTAAAATAAAATCAATTCTACGTGTGGTTGTTGGATGATTCTCCTAATCACTAAAATTAAGCGTTGTTGAACGCGTGAATATTACTAGTTTCTTGCATGCTCGTGAAATCGCTACGTAAAAATTCTTTTTATCTAAATCTTGTGCATTAAGGATAATCACATTATCAAATTCAAGTCCCTTTGTTAGTAATGTCGTACCAAAACAGCGCCCTGATATTTTTCTTCCTGTTTGGCGGACGATATTCTTTTGATGTACCATATTATCATAAACTGCTGTCACAGACGAACTATCAGCATCTTTCAATGCTTTCATGACACTATGGTACAATCCCGGACGTTTAATCTTACATCTTAATTCATTTCTAAAAGTAGAAATAAGTTCATATAATTTTTGATGAGATGGATTTTCCCAAAAAGCATTGTATATCTCACTAAGTTTTCTACTTCTTGCACTATCAGGTCCTTTTTTGTGGATGATATGACTTTCATCTATCCATTTAGTATAAGCAGAACTATTAAATGTTAGCCTGTCTAATATATCGCATATTTTTTTATATCTCTTTCGAATTCTCGAAGAATGACACATAACATCATCAATTTCCTTTGAGCATCCATAGTATTTTTTTTCATCGATTGCATCAAGAAATTTAAAACCATGTGAATAATCTAATTTTAGCAAAATATCGGCACGTTCACTTGTAGAAATAATGTGTCCATCACTTGCCTTATTGGGTATTACCATCAAAACACTATCTGCTTGGATTTTTGCAATATTGGGAGCTACCCTTAAATAAAAATCTACATCCTTTTCTTCTTTGATTTGTTTTATGATTATACTTTCACATTGATAATTCATTAATTCCAACTCCCCTTGTCCTTCTATTTTCTTTCGTATTTCATATATTTTTTGTCCCAATTCAGCGCAATTACTTGTGTTCTGCCAACGCCATGGAATAGTTAAGAAATTAAATTTCTGGAAATTTGATAAATCACTATTAAATGAAACCAAGTCTTCAAAATCGTATATGCCTTGAAGTTCATCCCCTAAAAGATGTATAGGCAATATATTGCTCAACTTATCAATAAATACATACTGCTGTTTTGAACAATCCTGAAACTCATCAACGTAAAGTGAATCATACGAATATGATAAAACTTTACGTAATAATGGTCGTTCAAATAATGATGTAGCTTTAGTGATAATTGTGAGAAAATAACTTTTATCCTCAATTGTTGGCAATTCAGTATGTTTTGAGTAGGAATGTACAAATCTTTGAGCAAATCCCATAATTGTCTCTATATGAACCCAATTAGATGGAATGTCTTTAGATTTCATTTTTTCTTTTATGGAAGCAATTCCTGCATGAGTATGTGTTAGTAAAAGTGGTTTCCTCCCTAGTTCATGTTCAATACGCACACAATCCGTTAGAACATGAGTTTTCCCATGTCCTGCCGGTGCTGTTAATAGAGCCCTATCACATCCCACAAATTGTCTTATTGCTTCGTCCATGCAATTATTGCGTTGTATTCATTTTCTAAGCATGTTCCAGTTAAAGACGGAAGTGCTTTAACCCATGCCCTTCCAAGTACTTCACCATTCTCAATGTTTTTATACCATGCTCCGTTCTTTGATTTAGCTCGTGTGCTCCACAATATACGTAGATTATTTTTTTCTTCATCAGTTCTATTTAAGTATTCATCAATTGACGATATACCAGACTCAGAAAAAACGTCTTTTTCTGGTAGATTATCCACCACGTATTTTACGATGTCAACTATACATCCATCAGGTAAATCCGAAAATAGTTGCTGTTCTATAGCTTTCCCATTTTCACACATAACTAAAGTGATGTCTCCACGACTCTTTACTTGATCACGCATAGCATAGACAGCATTATTATCATCGTCGCAGAAAACGAGACATTTATACCCCGCATCTGTCATCCTAATAGCATAATCGAAAAATTTATTATTACCTCCAGCATCAACAACAACAATTCCTCTAAGTGCAAGTGGGGTTTCACCTTGCTGAATATTGGATTGGTCAAATGCCCTAACTATTCCTACTTCAGTAGCTCCCTCACAAAATATGATTTTCTTTGCAAAAAAGGCATCAGGCTTGGCTCTTAAGACACCTTGAAGGTCATTATCTAATTGAAAAAGATTCTGCGCTCCTTCTCGCATCAGGTATATATCAGTCGCATTTGGTTCTAATATGGCATCGTGTGAATGTGTAGTATAAAATACTTGCCCTTTTTTATGTTCCTTGAGTTTTCTTGTGATATGGCGAACTCTATCCGGTTCTAAACCTTGTTCAACTTCATCAATTAGTACAATCCCCCCATCAGCAATCATTGTCTGTTGAATTGCCATTGATAACAGTCGCTTACTTCCTTTTCCAAATTGGCGGTATGGTACATCCCCAATATGTAAACTGAAATTACTTTCAGTATAAGCATTTTCTTTGTATTCCAACAAAGTTTTCAATTCGGAAACTTCTAATCCTAGAGTTTTTGCTTCTGCTATGATATTGGCTACAGAATCATCAAATAATGACAAATCGGTTAGTTTCTTTGCTTCAGTATGGGCAGTGCGCACAACATTTGCCAGTAATGTGTCAATTTGTGTCCGGTCTTCTACACTTTTCCATAATATTCGATGTAATGGAGATAAGCGATTATATGAAAAATGATTATCTACATAATCGTTTATCATAAACATATTAAAAAGAGCCCTATCTTGTCCACTGATTTCCTTTTCATCTTGATCAGAACGCTTACTTCGCACATACCATTTGGGCTCTAAATCAGAATTAACAATCAGTTTAACACATAGCAATGGTATATCATTGTCACTATTGTCATCTTCTATGTCATATGAAACAGCACCATCTGCTTTAAGGATTCCAAGATATAAACCAAATTTGTCATCACGCAAAAGTTCTGTCGGTAACTCTATCAACTCTGCTTCTATCTCAATGGTGTTATTAGTATCACAATTATAGAAGTCTACATCCGTAAAATTAAAATTCCACCTTGGAGTTAGTACTGCTTGTATGGCATTAAGGATAGTACTCTTTCCACTATCTCCACGCCCAATTAGGACAACTGTTTTTGTGTTAAAAACTTGGTAAAATTCTTTTATGCCTCTATAATTTTTTATAGATAAAGAATGTATAAATGCCATAAAATTGCTTTATTTAAACGAATCTATATTTTTTTATCGTCATCTTCTATCTTATACTGCTACTCTTTGCATGGTTCTCTTAGATTGATATAAATTTACGCTTCGTTCTTCCATCGTAGTTCCATCGAATTTGTTTCGTGTTTAGCAGCCGACTTATTTTATAATAAGTGCTTTCATGGTGTGAATTTTTCTCTATTTTTCAGACTTTATTTGATATTTAACCCTATTTTAGAAAAATAATCATTCTGTAAGGGCTCATATTTATCTTTAATCCACCGATAATTAGGAAGTTGCTTTATAGTCGCATCAATATTTTTAAGGTCTTCATGCCATTGAGATGGTATATTATTCCATTCCTTACATCTAACCAAACATATACCAATGTGCTCAAGCGCATAATTTTCGTTTCCTAAAGGTTCTTGCATTTGTAATCCAGTTAGTAATACTCCAAAGAAATAATATATCGCTTGAGGATAATGCCCCTGAAATTCAGCTATCATTGCCATTGTACAATGATGCAAATGTGCATTGCGGATTTGCTCTGCCGCAATTTGAAGTTGTTGATGTTTGATTGTCTCAAGAGCACTTTTCAATTCATTCTCATATATTTTCTGTGAACTCTTAATTTCCATCACATTGACAATCTGCGAACCGACCGCAATAGTCACAATCACTCCCAACAAGGCCACACATACCCCAATAAATGTTTCGGGTAAAATGACCGAATGAGGAATTGTCTCAAACATCCATAATGCGAATACCAATAGGCACAATAACAACGCTACTATAGAAATAAGTAGTGCCAACGTTATTTTTTTGTTGTTATCTTTCTCGGTCATATTATTTAATTTGTTTCTTACTATTCTGTTTGTCTACAAGTCATCTACCGCTCATCGGTCGGTTGTCAGTCGATGATTTGAATCATTTATCTTCGAGGTCATTTAACTCATTTTCTATCTCCTCTACCGATGGTAATACAGCTTGGATATCTTGAGGGAGTTGCTGCCGGGCTAATTCGTATTAAGATATTCCTATCAGCGCATTGATTCGTAAGTACAAAATTGCATTTCGAAATCAGCAGCAGGTTGCTGACGATTTGCATTCACCAATTCGTCAGCAGGTTGCCGACGATTCTCTGATAGAGAGGAATATAGATTATAAAAATACTTTGTGTACTTCAGGTTTGTAGGAGAACAACCTTTCTTGACATTAAGTGCGGTGACCAAATCTCTACTTAGGTTCTCATAGAAATGCGTACCATATTTATTGTCAAATTGCCGTTCCGTAATGTCTTTGCCTACTGACCAATAGAAACGGAGCATCTCACTATTCACTCGAATAGATGCCTTAATCTGACTCTGACGATAACGCAGACTCAGTTCCTGGATCCACTGTTTATACTCTGCATCTATATGTAATAATTGGCTCATATGTTTTCGTCAAGCAGCAATACGTTGCTGTCCTAATTGCACAAGCTATTGTTTCACTCTCCTTTATATTTCAAAAACTCATCGTAATCACGGATGTAGTCGGCGGCGGCATAGATAGCATCGGTCAAAACAAGACATACACTTCCGGACGAAAAGCCTTGTTCTGCAGACCATATTCCGGGTGGGATTAAAAGTCCGTAATAGGGTTGCTTGAGGGTTATGATATCTCTGTTTTTTCCATCGTCAATCATCACTTCGAACGAACCACTGACAGCTATCAAAAACTGCTGATCTTTAATATGCGCATGGGCTCCGCGACTCTCACCTCCAGGCACATCATATTGGTAAAATACGCGTTTAATTTCAAACGGGATATCCCCCCCCCCTCAATGGGAGTTATGCTGCCCTGCGGGGCTTTAAACTTGCGTAAATCGATAATTTTGCAATCTGCTATAGTCGTAGTTTTACTCATTGCTGTTCTTGTAGCTTAAAAAGTCATAATAATTGCGCATGTAGTCTGCGGCATCGTAATGTTCGGAAGCCAAACAGAGGAGAACGGCTCCAGACGAGAAGTCATCCAAGTCACGCCAGATACCTGGTACTATCAATAGCCCTTGATAAGGGCGGTTAAGGGTAAATGCCTTTTTATTTTTCCCATCATTGAGCGTAATCGTAAACGAGCCGTTCGCAGCTATGATGAGTTGATATAATTGCTTATGTGCGTGTGCGCCCCGGCTTTCGCCACTTGGCACATCATAAAGGTAGTAGATACGTTTGATAAGGAAAGGTATATCCGCTCCCCCTTCAATAGGAGTCAGATTGCCTCGCGGATCATGTATCTTACGCAAGTCAATAATCTTGCAATCATGTATAGTTGAGTGTTTCATCGTGTTTATTATTTCTATTTGATTCGTTGTTTCTCTACTCGCTTCTTACGAGATACATACAGGACAGATACGAGAGGATAAGTTCTTTACACTATGCTTTGTATTTGTTGGATTACTTCTTTTTTCAGTTCGTATTTGTCTCTTGACAAATAAACATAGAACATCTTTTGAGATTTTTCTATAGTTTTTGGAATAAGGTCATTAATGTCTACAAGTGCACCATTAATACAAATCCACACAACACCATCAATGAATGTGAATGGCTTGCAATCTGCCATCAATATAGAATAATCTTGATTTCTGACTAACCCCATATCATCTAGTTTTGCTTCTATTTTTGCTTCGTTAAGTGTACCTTTGTTATTCTTGAATAGTGACTCATATTCAGCTGCAGTTTTCCATATTGGACGCTGCTTATATTGTCTTGACAACCACTCTTGAGCATAGGCATTTTTTTTGAATGTTTGTCGCAACATCTGCAGAATAGTATCGTCAGATAGCAAATACAAACTTTGATCATGGATTTTGTACTCGGGTTTAAGGAAACATTCAAAATTGAATATCCTCTTCAGTGTTTCCTCTTTTCCCATTCCCTCTTCCCCTCCATATATGGCTGCTACTGTTTCTATCGCCTTACTTAGTATATATTGATCGTATTTAACATTCTGATGACAAAACACCCACCTGTTTTGGAAGTCCTTAATTTGCGCAAGACTTTCTATCTGGTTGATTGCATTTTTTGTAAAACACAATTCAAGCTTACCATTAGCCGGATTTTTAACTATTATAATGGATCGTAATAAACGTTCAGTCTGGATACGAGCTGATGAAAAACCAGCAGCCCATTGATCCCTTACAGCATAGTCTAATCTATCAGCATCTACCTCACCATGCAGAACTTTTATGAAACAATTAACTAATTGTTTCTCAATTGTATTATCCCTATTATATTGGCATCCTATAATCATACGAACTCCAAATTCCGCATCTCCCTCTAACCTATCTACAGCGTCTCTGAAAAATGTTGCCAAAAGGTAAGCACTTACTTTTTCATGAGGTTTTGCCTCTGGCATTAAATCTATATCCCTCAAGAATTCTTCATTATTGATAACCTCACAGAGTTTATCACAGAGCATCTTAGGCTGTCCGATATCATAATAATGTTCAAAAGTATGAGAAAAAGGAGCGTGACCTACATCGTGGAGCAAACAGGCAATCTTATATGATTCTATTACCTTTTTCCAAAATGGTTTAATCTCATCAAAAAGTTCACTGGCAATGTTGTTATATAGCCATTCCACTACAATAGAACCTATATGAAAAACGCCGATGGAGTGAATAAATCGATCGTGGCGTGCACACGGATAAAGAGAACGTACGCTCGACTGTTCCACGCGCCTAAGTCGCTGGAACAATAAAGTGTCTATAATAAGACTACAGTAACTTTCGGGTATCCTAATGTTACCATGAACCGTATCATGAAAAATCTTGTCCTTCATCATAGATAAGCTTCAAGTGCGTGAAAAGCCACCATATCAGAAATAGCTGCACGGCGAAATTTAGACCCCGTAATACGAATACATTGACGGTCAATAATTATACTATCAGGGTATACGTATTTTACTGCACGCAGAGATGAATACGTAATGTCTATATAAACATTTCCAATAGCAGGCTCTGCATTATTGCGAATCTCCCTTAAACGCTGATATGAGATCTTCCTACGTTGGGGATGTTTCTTAAAGTATGATTGCAATACGATTTCACTATTTATGATTCTGCACATATTCAATTATATTAGACAATTTGACGTGATAAATTTGAGTTTACTTATAATTATACTATTTATCGCAAAGAGGACATTTGTCTTCATTAACTCTTCTGTAAATTTCTTGCATTGTGGGGATAAACGAACCTCTCATGTTTAGACTTGCCATAATCATATACCCTTATTCGTGTCGGGCGCAACTTTTATTTACCTAATATATTATTTTTTATTCGATACCACGTATCTATTCTTCCATTGGGGGCGATTTGCAGCGTGTAATAATCACCTCCGAACTCTATGGCCTTATCACCAGTCCAGTACATACGTCCTGCTTGGTTATCTCTTTTCTCATCATAATCATCAGCTATTACACCCACTACTCCTTTTATTGCATACTCAAAATCTGCAAAATTCCACATCAACTTTGTCTTTTCTGCAATTGGCTGATATACAACTGATGTTTCATTCACATGACGTAGCAATATGTGCAAATAGCCCTCCAAATCTAAAAATATTGCATGTTTATGTGCCAGTGTATTTAATCGTATAGGGTAAAACGTCATTAATTCTGCAAACAGCATAGCCAACTGCTGTGGTTGCTTTTGCTTCATTTGTTTAATATTTGTTCCACATCCACTCAGTGCATTTTCAAAAATAGATAACTTTCTCCCCCAATCCCGTCTTTCTAAAATTCCTAATGCCTCTTCTTCCTTATTATCCAACTCTCCCTCGATTTCTTTCTTTGTTCTTATCATCGACAAAACCACCTCTTCCTTGATATGCCCATTCGCTTCATGTGACATTCGAGTTTCTTCCGCCGTCATTGCGTCGGGATAATAAAGTAGTTTCACTGCAAAATATTCATTCCATTCATGCGGACATAGTTCTCGATTATTTTTCACACATTCTTCATAGATATGCTGTATCATCCCAACAGTATCACAATAGGTGATATCAGAAGGAAGAGGAATCTCTAAACGATGAGGTTTCCGAACAGAGTCCTTTACATACAAGTTCTCGCTAGGCATCGGCAACGCATAAACCATCATGATATCTTCAATATCTATTCCTTCTTCTCTCAAACTCTTAATTTGTCCTTTTGATAATCTATAGTTTGTCTCATTAAATCGCACTCTGCCATATGTCTTACTACCCGAAAGATATATTTGTTCAAATATTTCACGTTCTTTAGGAGTATAAGCGATCGTCGCTGTAAAATCCGCTCCGTATTTCTTAAAGGCTTCACTTCCGGGTTTTAACGTATAATTCGCAACATAATCCTCTCTTCCAACATATTCATACAACCGTTCCTGCCAGATATCTTCTAGCAAACCCACAGAAGGAATACCGCCAAAATTGTCAACTACCACCCCATTGGGTAATTGAGAATTAGAGACCTGTCCCTCATTATTTACGGATTCTAAACTCATAAATTTCCTGCTCAATTTATTAACTCCCAATTTCTCTTTTTAGTTCATCCATTTCTGAAATTCCAGCCACAATGTTTCGTATTGTCCCTTAATCCAATGATAGTTTGGCGTTTTACGGAGAAGTTGATCCACATTCCTCAATTCTGCTTGCATTTTCTCCGGAATTTTCCAAGTACCTTCCTTTACGTTTAAACAATTGCGTAATTCATTGAAAATATAATCTTCATTTCCAAGTTGCACTTTCATTTGCAAATACTCATATAGAGCACATGTGTAATAGAAACACGCCTTTCCGAATTGTCTATCACCCTGCATGGATTTCGCTATATTTCAATTATGCAAGTGAGAATTGCGATGCTGTTCCTCTTCTATCTGTTCTTGTTGTCGTTGGATTTTCTCAAGGGCGGTTTTGAGTTCCTCTTCATATTTCCGCTGAGCACTCTTCACTTCCATAACATTGATAATCTGCGAACCAACAGCTATAGTTACGATAACAGCCAACAGCGACACACACGCCCCGATAAAACTATCAGGAGTAATAACAGCGTGCGGAATAACCTCAAACACCCATAATGTAAGAACCAATAGGCACAATAACAGCGCTACTATAGAAATTAGCAGTGCCCACGTAGATTTTTTTTCTTTATTTTTCTCACTCATAGTATTTTATTATTCTCTCGGTTGTGAGTCGGTCATCTCCCGCTCGGTAGTCGTCATCATTTATCAGTTTTCATTAATCGCTTTGTTTCACGCAGTTCTTTTTGCAGGAGTTCCATGCGTTCCCTCAGTTGTTCTTGCGTCGGAAGCATATCCTTGATGCGTACATTATTATATGTTGCCACTCCCATTGGTGTGCTGATGCCACGGAAAGACCATTGGACATCGGCTTTATTCACATCCGAACAAATAAGCAAACCTATCGTTGGGTTGTCATTATCGGCTTTCAACAAATCATCCACTGCATTGACATAGAAATTCAGTTTGCCGGCAAACTCCGGCTCCTATAATGGCAATTTTACTCATATTTCGCTAATATGTCCTTTAATTGTTGTGCTCGTACTGATGTATAGTGTCTTTTCATGTATTGCTGGTATTGATCTATAGGAATCGGTTCCTTTAGTGCTTTATCCATCAACATTTCGAACTGCTCGTAGGATTCTATTGAAGGGCAGAATCGGTTCAACTCAAAATGCTCCGTGTCTGCGTTCGGAATATATCTGCATAACACATGACATCCCGCTGCTAGCATTTCTAAGAACCGAGGGGTTACATGATTAAAATTTTTTAGGCCTTCTCTTAACCCATATAGCATTGACGTAGCATATAACGTTACTTTGGATTCACGAATTATCCGTACGTAATCCTCGCGAATACCCCCATACAGGGTCGTTGCTATTATTCGCGTAGTATTTATACTCACCGCTATCATTTTTTCGATACACGTATGTCACATTAGGATGTTCAGTAACATATTTTTCGAAGAAAGATTTCATTGTAGTTTCCTGATTACCAACCAACGCAATATCATATTTCTTTTGCTGCAAATACTTCTCATCAAATGCATATTGATCCGGCAGCGATAATGGTAAGTACTCAATCTTAATATCCGGACATAAATCCTTATGCTCGTTCAAGAAATTGTATGCATCTAAGCAGGAAATTAACACAAGCGGGTGCTCTCGGTAAGCACAATTGAATTGTGGCAACTTTTCCTCCGGAAGATGGAAATCGATAATCCAAGGTATAATATGCTTACTGTTGAATCGTGGTTGCTCGACCGGATCCATATCAAAGCAAAGACTCATTCTATGCGGATACAGGAATTCGCGCAATACAGGAATTTGACGTAAATATTTATTACGCATATTCCGATACATCAAATATGGACGATATTCATGATACAACGGAATATTCAGCGTACCACTGATGATATTTTCCCATTCATACACCAAGTCAAAAAAGAACCGATGCTCAAAGTCGCATTTAGTATTGATATAGGATAGTTGCATAATTTTACATATATAATTTACCCTTTAAAAAAGACAAGCCATTTTGACGATGTTGTTCAATCTTCTGATTAACAAGATTATACTCAATTGATTTATTTATATCCACATCATCTATTTTATCAATAAATCGATCGGTTAGTCCCATAATATCCAATAACGTTTTTACCCTGTCCGTATTCCATATCTGACGAACATAGAACGGTTTATTGAATATCACAGAGAATGCTGTTCCATGAAATGAAGAGGAAACCACAAAATCAGCGTTACGAAATAGCGAAATAAATTCAATGGGACCAGCTGTTACCATATAACCTTCTTCTTTATTAACATGCTCCACTCCATCAGATAATCTAATAATGCGCAAGTGCTTTTTTTCTGCTAAATAATGTGCTATACGTGTCGTTCCCTCATCCTTTTGGAAATCGTAAAAAAGCAAATAAGGTTCTTTTACAATTCTACGTGGATTAATCTTTTCCCATTCTTCTTTTAGTAGTAAGAATGTAGGATCAATTATCAATTCAACCTGTTTGTAGAATAAATGATGCACATTTAAAAATTCCTGTAGATTCTTCTCCCTCACAGATACGCCTGAGAAACGAGACAATGCATCTTTAATATACGCTTCATCATTATCCGATATTGCCAAGCTCCCCATGCTTGCTGCGTACGATATTCGTTTGTCGGTATTGGAATCCTTGATTCCCCAAAATATATCATCAAATCCATACTCGAATTTCGACCATATCTGATCACTACCATAGATTATAGCATCTAACTTCTCTCCATTATACGGTTGGTCATTAAGGTAAGTATGTAGAAATTTTTCGAAGTTGTTCTCCCTCCCTCTTTTGGTAACATATACAGGAAGATACCATTTATATAGATACTTAGGATAGAGCAACATTTCCTTCAACGAACTCTTGAAAAATGGACGAGGACTCCACTGTGTTAATGGATTAGAACGTCTATCAGTCATAACCACATTATGCCCCATTTGCTCAAGAACTTTCTTGAGCGCATAGCCTTGAAGCATAGCACCATAGTTATGGACGTAATGTACCGTGCAAATTCCTATATTCATCTTACAAATAGGTCACAATTTCTTTTGCTTTCCTTCTCTTTGATGTCACGAGATTAAACTCTTCTTTAGGGTTACCGCATGCAATAAATGCCACAACCTCTTGCGAAGCAGGAATATTTAATAATCCATGAATCTGTTGCTGAGACTCCACATCTGCGTACCAGTTGAGTGGTATAGCAGCCACTTGATGATAGTGCAGTGCATACAACAGATTCATAATATAGATTCCTGCATCAACATATCCCCCAAACCATTCTTCGCCACTTCCCCAGGATTGCAGTTCAGTCGATATCACCAATAGCGGGCGAGCATTATCAGCAAAGCTCCTTTCATGATTCTGCAAATCAACCAGTTTCTCTATCAATTGTTTGTCATATACTGCATATACTCGCGTTGCTTGACGATTGCAGGCAGATGGTGCATTCTGCGCCAAATCAAAAGCCTTATCCATAATTGCCTTAGGCACTTCTGTTCCGTCAAAGTCACGAATTGAATGCCGAGATGCCGAGAACTGAGCAAAAGACTTCTGGATATTCTCAAAATACACCTGCTTTGTTATATGCCTGGTATGCGACAAGTGCCAATGTCCTTCTGTTCGCTGTAGTATGTCATCAATGGATAGTTGCAAATCTTCACGCAAAGAAACACCTTGTTCCTTATGCAGCTGATCATACTCAGCTATCACGCCTAAGGTATCTTCCAACCGAGAAGGATAATCGCCATAAGTATCCAAATACAAATTGCATAGCGACACTAATTTACGCATCTTTGGCTGCCCGAAGCCATAGCGTTTCTCATTCATTGCCAGTCCTTTCTCTATCGAATGATACGAAATCACCATCTGTGATAACATCTGCTCGGCAGACTGTTTATGATTGACTGAATATTTAAGAACTTTATGTAGATGACGCAAATATAACGGGGTAGTTGTCCGTTCTTCTAATATACGTAATGTCCTCTTATTTTGACCATACGACGTTAAATAATTCCATATCTTTCGTATTCTATTCATTGTTCTATAATCCACTTGTGAGGTAATAACATAATAGAAGAATTATCCTTATAGAAACGACCTGTTCCATAAATATCGGCCTCTACAATCTCAAATTCAAATGCACTCTCTATCCAATCAATATCTTTCTCATACTTATCCCATAAACGTACATTCACTTTATAATTCCCTATAGACAATGGGAATCCGTCGTAATCGACGCGGATAACATTTTCACCATTATGAAGATTGATCTTATCGTCACTCGCAAAACGCGAATTGGAAGAAAAGACCATCACACCCATCGGATTATACACACTATACATAAGGGTGCAGTTATCTATTTCTTCATTCGACTGTATACTCATTCTAAATGATGCCGGCTGCTGCAGCAGCACTTGCGTATTCGATTTATCATCTATTATCAGTTCGAAGTTTGAGAATCGAGCCAATCCGGTGCCTTTACGGTCTTTTCTATCCAAGAGAGAGATACCGCTCTGCAAGGAATCATTATCCAATAGATAATGTGATATTGTTTCATCAACTGTGGTATCTAACTTGACCATACCTTGCTCGAGGAGTACACCGCGTGTGCAGAGGGCTTTGACGGAGGCCATGTTATGGGAAACAAACAGCACCGTTCGGCCTTGGCCTTGGGAGACGTCTTTCATCTTGCCGATGGCTTTCTTTTGGAACTCGGCGTCGCCGACGGCGAGGACTTCGTCCACAATCAAAATCTCCGGCTCCAGGAAAGCGGCGACAGCAAAGCCTAAACGAACCGTCATACCGGAACTATAACGTTTGACAGGGGTATCTATATATTTTTCACAACCACTGAAATCAATAATCTCATCCAGTTTACGGTCTATCTCCGCTTTGGTCATGCCTAAGATGGCGCCATTCATGTAGATATTTTCCCGTCCCGTCATTTCACCATGGAAGCCCGTGCCGACCTCCAAAAGAGCCGCAAGACGGCCTCGATAATTGATGGTGCCCACAGTCGGCGTAGTCACACGAGAGAGAAGCTTCAGCAAAGTTGATTTGCCGGCGCCATTTTTACCGATGATGCCAACGACATCACCCTCCTCTACCTTAAAGTCGATATCGCGCAGCGCCCACACAAAGTCAGAGTTAGCCTTAGCGGCACGGTCATTGACATCACCAATCTTGAGGTACGGATCCTCATGGTGAAGCACAGCTGTCTGCCACCAACGATTAAGGTCCTGGCTAAGTGTGCCTGTGCCAACCAAACCCAAACGATATTGCTTACCAACATGATTAAATTCTATAGCTGTCATGATTTATATTGATTATTTCTTTCTTGGCTAATGATATTGCGCCATCACAGTTTATAAACATATAAAAAATGATAAAATTTGCGCAAAGATACTTATTTTTTTTGACTTATGCAAATTTATTTGCAGATTTTAATAAAATGGAAGATAATATCTAATTTATTAATGGTGACGCTGCGTTAATAATGGTGTATTGATTAATGGTGACGGGCAAAGCCTTTAATGGTGTCGGCGTGGTGGAAGTGCCGGCGGCTGTGCAGTAAGAATTATGGAGGGTGGAACGAAGGAGATTCGTAATGGATCCATCACGGATCTATAAAGGTGGTCGAGGGAATAGTAAGGGGGATGCCGGGGTACCAGGATGCCGGGGTTGCCAGGTTTCCGGGTTATCAGGTTTCCGGGTTGCCAGGATGCCGGGTTATCAGGTTTCCGGGTTGCCAGGTTTCCGGGTTACCAGGAATCCGGGTACCCAGATACCCAGATGTTAGGTGTAGGGGTCGGCGTAGGGTGTTAGGTGTAGGGGGTTAGGACAGGAAGTTAATGCCCCATGTACCTAAGTGCTAAAATAATCGCCCATGTGGCTCACTTAGCGAGCTATTGTGAAAAAGGAAGTTGGGCGAGGATAGAAAGATAATGCGCATCCGTTTCATCAAAGGTATTTAAGTCGCGGCTATCAATATCCAAGACAGCACACACTTGGCGGAGATTAGAGTGATGAGGGGCGAGAAGTGTGGGATTAGAGGTTGGAGATGAGGGATTAGGGGTGTGAGGTGAGGGGTTCGCGGTGAGAGGTAAGGGGCTTGAGGCGGGAGATAAGGAGTTGGTATTATTAGACAAGTCGTTGTTATGGAGAAAAACCGGCACGACTATTTCGCTCTTCGATAAAGAGGAACAGGCGATATGTCCAGGGAAAAGTGATACATCAGGGACGATTACCGTTTCACTACGTTGCCAAGCCGTTCCACAGACACCTTTGCCATACGGAATGCGGGTACATGCAATAGGTCCTTGAAAAGGTCCAAGCACCAATTCCTGTCCCTCCACGAGATAATAGCCCGTCCACCAAAAGCCCATTGTCTCATGGATAGCGGCTACAGTATTCGCCATATTAGCAATAAGATTGTTTTCGCCGGAGAGTAAGGCTGTCACCTGCTTTAGAAGCAGTTCATATCGGTCGGATTTAGTGGTATTCATCGGGTATTATCAAAGAAAAAATCAGCGCGAGGTATGTCCTAAGATATCATAAAGTTGCGCGCCCCGTCTAATGAGCACATGTCCATTATCCAGCAGTTTGACAGTCTTAGAAGCAGGCGTAATCACTTCATCTAAAGCATCCTCTACGGGCGGTTCGGGGAGTTCAGATTTGGCGATAGCCTCCGTCCAAGTCGTTGCGACACGGATACCATCAACAAGGAGTAGTCCATCGGCATCAAATCCTCGGAGCATTACGCGCGCCGGTTCAATATCGGGTTTGGCTCCATCGGCTAACGGTGCAACAACAGGAATTGCCTCTTCCATTGATTCGGGCACAGCATTCATCGAAGAAAATGCGTACAGCGAAACGGAATCATTATTAGCCCCCGGGACTATCTGATAGCGCAGGACAAGAAGGTAAACCGAATCAGCATCAAGGGTGTATGAGGACATCACTTTCTTCTGATTATCAGCAAAAGTGAGACCTAAGTTATATTCCTCTCCGATAAAGATACGCCCATTGAAATTAAAGGTCGAATAATCGTTCATAAGACTATCCCTAAAGGAGAAGAAATATCCATCCTTCCAATTCGCTGCCGGTTCAAAGAGGAATGCCGCATAAATATCTCCCGATGAAACGGGCTCAAAGGCGAGGTGTGCTTGTGATGTGGAGGATTTAACATCAATCATAGCTGCGCCCCCTACCTCACTACCTTCGCGACCCGAAAAAGTTAAGCCGTTTGTCACGGTTATGCCAGATGCTTCTCCCCATTGAGTGAACCATAAGGAATCGGTCAAATCGGAGCCGAGGGCATAATTAAAATCTTCCACTACTACTGTTTCTGCGCGCAAGGCAACTGTCAATAACGTGACTAAAATAAGTACATATTGTTTCATAGTCTAATAAATTAGGCTGCAAAGATACGATAAATTCTTTATATTTGCAAATTTAAGCAGCAAAAAAAATATTTTTTAAGTTCATATTCCGCTTTTTGGAAATGTAATGGGGGACATATAGTGGAAAGAATGAGAGGGGCTCACGACACAATATGGTAATAATCGGAAATTATTGGAGGGGATTAGAAAGCATTGGAAGGTGGTAATTCCACCCTCCAATGCTTTGGTTTTTAGGATGCCAGGATACCGGGATACCAGGATACCGAGATTCCAGGGATACCGGGATATCGGGGTGCCGAGATTCCAGGAATACCAGGGTACCAGAAACCCGGGTGCCCATGTGTTAGGGCTTATATCATAGGATGTGGTAAGTGACTGTCAGCCCTGCCATGACGATGGAGACCATTGACATGAGTTTGATAAGGATATTGAGGGACGGACCAGCAGTATCCTTGAAGGGGTCACCGACCGTGTCACCAACGACAGTAGCCTTGTGGCAGTCAGAGCCCTTGCCACCGAAATGACCTTCTTCAACATATTTCTTAGCATTATCCCATGCGCCACCGGCATTAGCCATAAAGATAGCAAGTACGAAACCTGTAGCAAGTCCGCCTATGAGGAGTCCCAAGACACCGGCAACGCCCAAGATAAGTCCGGTAAGGATAGGCACGACAATAGCCAAGATAGAAGGCAGCAACATCTCATGTTGTGCACCCTTGGTAGAAATCTCTACGCAACGTGCATAGTCGGGGTCAGCCTTGCCCTCCAAAATACCCTTAATGGTTTTGAACTGGCGGCGAACTTCCTCCACCATCTTTTGGGCAGCACGACCAACCGCGTTCATGGTAAGACCACAGAAGAGGAATGCCATCATAGAGCCGATGAAGATACCCACAAGAACAATAGGATTCATGAGGTTGACATTATACGCATCCATGAAGTCCACGAGGGTAGCTTGCGCCGCCTCTACCCCATTCGGTAATGTTTCCCCAAGACGGATGAGGGCAATCTTAATCTCCTCCACATAGGAAGCCAAGAGCGCCAATGCGGTGAGCGCAGCAGAGCCGATTGCAAATCCTTTTCCTGTAGCAGCAGTGGTATTACCAAGCGCATCGAGTGCATCGGTTCGTGTGCGTACCTCGGCAGGAAGACCGGACATCTCGGCATTGCCACCGGCATTATCGGCGATAGGTCCATACGCATCTGTCGCTAACGTGATACCCAATGTAGAAAGCATGCCTACAGCGGCAATACCGATACCATAAAGTCCCATAGAGAGATTGGCAGGTGTAAAGGCAATTTGGAATCCATTGGCACAAAGATAAGCAAGGATAATAGCCACGCCGACGGTAACAACTGGAATGGCAGTTGAGAGCATACCTAATCCCAAGCCGCTGATAATAACCGTAGCAGGGCCTGTCTGAGAAGACTCAGAGACTTTTTGGGTAGGTTTATAGGATTGAGAGGTATAGTACTCCGTGGATTTACCGATAATGACACCGGCGAGCAATCCGACAATAACTGAAAGCGATAGGTGCCACCACTCGGATGTTTCGGTTCCGAAGAGCCATGCCAAAATACCAAATGATGCCAAAGCAATAAGGCAAGCCGCTGCATTGGTACCACGAGCAAGGGCTTTAAGGAGGGCATCCATGTTAGCACCTTCTTTGGTTTTAACCAAATAGATACCGATGATAGAAAGCAATACACCACATGCTGCGATGAGCGAAGGCGCAAGCACGGCCTTCAATTGGATTCCCTCAACGGCAGAAGTTGCAAAGGCAGATGCTCCCAACGCCATAGTAGCCAAGATAGAGCCTGCGTAGGATTCATAGAGGTCGGCTCCCATACCGGCAACATCACCCACATTATCACCAACATTATCGGCAATGGTAGCAGGGTTACGCGGGTCATCTTCGGGAATGTTATACTCGGTTTTGCCGACAAGGTCAGCGCCGACATCAGCCGCCTTCGTATAGATACCTCCGCCGACACGAGCAAAGAGCGCCTGAGTCGAAGCACCCATGCCGAAGGTTAACATTGTAGTGGTGATAGTGATAAGGTCTCCGTGGGCACCAACAGCCTCCAAAAGTCCTGTACATTTAAGTACAAGGAACCATGCAGAGATGTCAAGCAGAGCAAGTCCCACGACAACAAGACCCATAACAGCGCCAGAACGGAAAGCGACTTGGAGACCGTCATTAAGGCTCTTGCGCGCAGCATTGGCTGTACGCGAGGAGGCATAGGTAGCTGTCTTCATACCAAAGAAGCCCGCTAAGCCGGAGAAGAAACCGCCAGTAAGGAAGGCGAACCATACAATACCGTTTTGGAGGTCAAAGTACGCCATGACGGCAAAGATAACAGCGAGCACTACGAAAACGATAGTGACCACCTTGTACTGCTGTCTGAGATACGCCATCGCACCCTTACGGACATCGGCAGCAATCTTCTTCATGAGTTCCGTTCCTTCATCTTTCTTGAGCATGGAGCGGTAGAAATAATACGCAAAACCCAGCGCCAGAACTGAGGCGGCAAGGACAATGAACATTAATTGAGTTGTTTGATCCATGATAATTAGATTTTAAAGATTCGTTATTTCATAAATTGTTTTAGTCGTTTCATCGCATAGAAGAGCATCCAATCGGGCGTGTGTTTCAAGAGCGGCGTAGCAAGCCAATTGAGGAAGCCCGGGGTCGAAGCTTTGCGTCCTTTAAAGAGCTTGCGGAGAGCCTTTTTGACTAATTTTTCCGGCGGAATAGAAACCGTTAAAGCAACGGCTAATCGCCTTAGAGAAGGCGAAAGCCCAAAGAGGGCAGTATCAACGGCACCGGGAGCCATTACAAGGACATGCACGCCTTTTGGCTTTAATTCATACCAAAGGGACTTCGAGAAGTTATAGATATAGGCTTTAGAGGCATTATAAGTCTGAATACCAGGCATTGCCATCCAGGCGGACATAGAGGACATATTCAGGATATACCCTTTTCCACGCGCCACCATATCGGCAGCAAAGAGTCGGCAGAGTTTGGTGAGCGTAAGGACATGCAAGTTGAGCATCAATTCAATGCGAGGCATGGCAGTTTCGACAAACTCGTTGAAGAAGAAGACTCCGGCGTTATTAACAAGCACATCCACCGTCAGGTTCTGTTCCCGGCAAAAACGATATAGTTCCTCAGCAGCATCGGGAAGAGAGAGGTCGGCATAATGTGCCGTCGTTTTGACAGCAAACTGCTGTGCCAAATCTACAGCGACACGATTAAGTTCCTCTTGTTGGTTAGAAACCAATATGAGGTCCATATGATAATCCCGCGCCAACTGTGTTGCGTATTGCAACCCGATTCCGCTACTTGCTCCAGTGATTAAGGCTTGCATTGACTTGTTCAGCTTTATCAATTTCTTTCTGTAATTTCCGAGGCATGTTTTCAACACACTTATGGCACTTCATATCGAGTGTGTACATTCGTCCTACGCAATAATTAGAACGGCAGCAGGCGGACTTATAATCCATGTCCGCCTCTTTCATGTGGTTGACAAAAGCAGGGTCTTCGATGAGTACATGACCGAGTTGGAAGAGTTCAAATCCGGCATTCAAGACGGTTTCTGCTCCTTTACGTGATTGGATACCTCCGACATAGATGAAAGGAGCATCGGGAATTTCCTGTTTGAATCGTTTCGCCCAATCTAAGAAATATAGTTCGTGGTAAGGCGAAGTAGGAATAACGATACGGCCACCAATAGCAAGTCCGAGTTTAAGCCACCAGAATCGCCACGGGTCCATATAATGTGCCAAAGTTTTGAGGGGCATAGCTCCTCCCAGTATCAGCATAGGCGTTCGGCTAACGGTGCCAGCGGAGAGAATGATACCATGTACGCCATGCGCATTAATTGCTTTAGCGACCTCAAGTCCTTCTTCCATAGACATGCCGGCACGGTATCCATCGGTCATATTCATCTTAACAACCACCGCCATGTCATCTTTAGCATGGAGCATAACCTCGTCAAGGACTTCGTTCATAAAACGCATGCGGTTAGCGAGAGAGCCTCCATACTCGTCCTTACGTCTATTGAGTGTAGGGTTGAGAAATTGGGAAATGAGATAGGCGTGCCCACAGTGAATCTCAACGCAGTCAAAGCCACATTCACGGCAAAAATCCACCGCTTCGCCATAGTGACGAACAATCGTATGTATTTCTTCTTTCGTAATACCTCGATAGAAGGTCGGCGAATAAAGATTGAAACCGGAAGAGGGTCCCATGGGCGTACAAAGGCAAGTGCGTCTATGGGTCATATTACCGCAATGACCAAGCTGGATAGAGACCTTAGCACCTGCTTTATGAATGGCATCGGTCATGTGCTTCATTGCAGGTTTAATCTCCTCATGGACATAGAGTTGCCCGTCAAAAGAGACTCCACTGCGGTCCACGGCGCAATACGCTACGGTGGTCATCCCCACCCCGCCTTCGGCGACGGAGACATGATATGCTTCCAATTCGGGTGTAGGGGCGTTATGTGTCGCCATATTCTCGAATGCCGCAGAACGGATAACCCTATTGCGTAACGTGACAGGCCCTAATCGGTATGGCTCAAAAAGTTTAGATGAAATCATACAATATTAGTAAAGGAAGGGAAAAATGCGTTTCAACTTCTTGCGGTCAAATTCGTCGGGGAACTCCTGCTCATATTTAAGGTAAATAGAGTTTGCTCTGGGCACAAGGTTGCAGCATGTGAACCAACAGAAGAGTGCACCGGCAAAGGACCATGTCAGTATAGCCCATCCAAGCCATTCCACAATCTCACCTAAATAGTTAGCGGATGTGACAAAGCGGTACATACCTTTTTTAGGCAGATAGTGTTTGGTATCACCGGGTTTGCGGAGGTGACGAATCACATAATCGGAGTGCATATTGATGCACCAGCCCAAGAAAAATATACATGTACCGGCAATAAACTGCCAACTCGTCAGCCATTCTACCGTGTACATATCGGGCACATATTTAGGAGCAAGGTGGAAGAGCCACCAGCCTTGTACATAGCCATTAATGAGGTTCCAGAGAACGCTCAGAGCCATAATGACAATCGGCATTTTAGACTTTCCTTTCAGTAAAAGAGGGAAGATGAATGAGCGTTGGAAATAGTGAAACTCAAAAATAAGCAGGAATATCCAATACGGTGCTTGTCTAACCACCTCATACGGGGAAACCGCCCACAGATAGAGCATAACAAGAAAAACGGGCATCTCCATCAAGAACCAGCCGATTTTATTATTGATAGCCGGTCCCCATTTCTCGGAACGCATTTTACCGTAGCCTGCGTCCACGAAATAAAGACTAATAAAAACAACAAGCCCGATAAGGGCCATAATGAACAAGAAGTTATAGAAACCACTTAATTCCGGATTCAACATAACAATTATGGTATTAAAATTAGATATTCCGATTAAATACGCCGCAAAAATACAAATAAATTTTGATATATGCAAATTTTTTTCTATTTTTGTACAAAATTCTAAATACGAGCAAACTTAATACTTAAAAATACCATCTATGGACAACGAGATTTTTACGCTAATTGAGAAAGAGCGCAATCGCCAAACCCGCGGCATAGAATTGATTGCGTCAGAGAACTATGTATCCGAGCAGGTTATGCGTGCTATGGGTTCCGTGCTAACCAACAAGTACGCAGAGGGTTATCCCGGACATCGTTATTATGGTGGCTGCGAAGTTGTAGATGAGGTAGAGGAATTAGCCCGTACAAGACTCAAACAACTCTTTCAAGCCGAGTATGTGAATGTGCAACCCCATTCCGGTGCACAAGCCAATATGGCCGTGTTTTTGGCCTGTATGAAAGCGGGTGACACCTTTATGGGTCTGAACTTGAGTCACGGCGGACATCTCTCTCACGGAAGCCCCGTTAATTTCAGTGGTCTGATGTTTCACGCCATCGACTACAGTCTCAAGGAAGAGACCGGTCGTGTAGATTATGAAGAGTTGGAAAATAAGGCTCGTGCAGAACGTCCCAAACTCATTATCGCCGGTGCAAGTGCCTATTCCCGCGAATGGGATTACGCCCGAATACGGAAGGTTGCTGATGAGATTGGTGCTATTTTTATGGTTGATATGGCGCACCCTGCCGGACTGATTGCAGCAGGATTATTGGATAATCCGCTCCGCCATGCCCATATTGTAACATCCACGACGCATAAGACTCTCAGAGGGCCACGAGGCGGCGTTATTTTGATGGGGAAGGATTTTGATAACCCATGGGGCAAGACGACGCCTAAAGGCGAAATAAAGAAGATGTCTGCCCTACTCGACTCTGCCGTATTTCCAGGGACACAGGGAGGCCCATTAGAACATGTTATAGCCGCCAAAGCCGTTGCTTTCGGCGAAGCCCTACAGCCTTCTTTCACGACTTATCAAAAACAAGTTAAGTTAAATGCAGCCACTATGGCACAAGCATTTATGGACAAGGGTTATAAAGTAATAAGCGGCGGAACAGATAATCACTCCATGCTAATAGACTTGCGCACCAAGTACCCTGATTTAACAGGCAAAGTAGCCGAAAAGGCGCTCGTTTTAGCAGATATAACGACTAATAAAAATATGGTTCCGTTTGATAGCCGGTCGGCTTTTCAGACCAGTGGTCTTCGTTTCGGTACACCGGCCATCACGACGCGCGGTCTGAAGGAAGACAAGATGACATGGATAGTGGATCTGATTGACAAAGTATTGTCATCCCCAGAGTCCGATGCTAACATTGCCGCTGTCAGAGAGGAAGTGAACCGTGAGATGGTTCAATATCCGCTCTTTGCGTGGTAATACGTAGCAATACTATACAACGACAAATAAAGAGAGCCGACCGGCAATGCCAATCGGCTCTCTTTTATTGTCTGTCACCTTACATTATAGCGCGTGAGCGGAATAAATGGGATAATAGCGATCTACTAATTCAGCATCACCTCGACGTTCCATTTGTTGAAGGACATAACCGAAGACGGCTTGCTGATGTTGTAAAGTAGATTGTGCACCTTTACGTTGTTCCTTATCGAGTTGGTCTCCCCATTGAAGGTACTCGACACAGGTATCTGCCACTTTGGTCATTATATAGCGTGCTTTAGCGCGATCCTCTTCCGTACCCAAGGCATAATACAAAGCCGCCATTGTCGCAGAGGTGTAGTCATAATTGATGTTACACTCAGGCAGAACTTCCTCGGCATAATCAAGTACCTCGCGGACTTTGTCCCGTTCCCCTTTGTAGTACAATTCCTCAGCCAATTGAGCGAACATCATACGATGGTGGCGACACATCCGCATCAAATTCTCATCAATGTAAATACCGGGCTTATTCATATTGCCGTAACGGAACTTATGCATCATATTGTCGTACATTGCTTCGGTGTCCACTCGTTCCCGTCCGTCAGGGGATTTGAAGGGCGTGATGCGATATGCCATACCTGTCAACTCAAAGTACGGGCGCAACCCTAAATAGTACGAATCGCCCACAGTAACAGCGAAGTAAATCGGGCGTTTCCAGCCTTCTTTAGCAATATTGGAAAGCATCTCCATTATCATCATTTCCGAGCGGGTATAGCGGGTTTTAGATTGCAGAGTAATGCGATTGCCGTCCGGGTCTTCAATATACAATTGAGAAGATGGAATGTAGTTTTCGCCGTTCATTTTGGTTCGCGGGTCATCACTTCTCAAGAACGCGAAGGCCTGTTCAACGGAGATAGGCTGATTAATCCTATTCTCAACGCGCACAACCTCATTCTGACCGGGCATATAGTCTTTGTACTCCCAGTTAATAGGCAGTGCAGAAGACTCGTAGTAGGGTCGTTTCATTTGACCGATATACCAATCCGTCTGCAGATACGAGAGGTTGCATACACGCATATCAGCCCCGACTCCCTCTACCTCTTGGTTATACCAGAGAGGGAAGGTGTCGTTGTCGCCATTGGAGAAGAGGATGGCATCTTTCTCGCACGAAGCGAGATAGTTAGCTCCGAAATCACGGCATGAATAGCGATCAGAACGGTCGTGGTCATCCCAGTTTTCAGCAGCCATACGGGCGGGTACTAAGAGGCATAGTGTGGCAGCAGATAGCCCAAGGGCATTGCCCAACGCCCTATTATTGGTAGCCTGTCTAATCCAATCATATAACGCCAAAGCACCTAAGCCAATCCATATACAGAAAGCATAAAATGAACCAGCGTAGGCATAGTCACGCTCACGAGGTTGGAATGGAGTCTGGTTGAGGTATACCACGATAGCCAGACCCGTCAAGAAGAAGAGCAGGAAGGTTACCGTGAAGTTCTCCGCCCCCTTGTTTCCTTTTGAGAGTTGCCAAGCAAGACCAATGAGCCCCAGCAATAAAGGCAAGAGGAAGTAGGTATTGTGACCTTTATTCTCCTTCAGTTCCGTCGGTAGGGCATCCTGGTCCCCAAGCATGGCATTATCAATAAACTTAATGCCGGTTATCCAGTTACCTTTGGTGATATCGCCGTAAGACTGAAGATCGTTCTGACGACCGGAAAAGTTCCACATGAAGTACCGCCAGTACATGAAGTTAACCTGATAACTGAAGAAGAACCTAAGGTTCTCGGCAAAAGTCGGCGCATAGTCCACCTTCTGCTGTCCGCAGTAGTCATATTTAACGCGTTTGCCCTTTATATTAGCCCACTCTTTATAAGCTTGGACATGAGAGCCTTGCGCAGAATACATACGCGGGAAAAGCATGCAGAAAGGCTCCATAAACTCATAAGATGTTTTATAGCCGGTGATGACATACTTATCCTTCTGTCCTTCAACCTTCGGTGCCGGTGCATATTGAGCGTGGCCTACCTTTTCAACGGGGACACACATATTACCTTCAATCCTCAGTTTAACAGGAGCGTTATATGACTGACCATAAAGCAAGGGTCTGTCGCCATATTGTTCACGGTTAAGATAATACTTGAGCGAGAACACGTTATCGGGACTATTTTGGTCCATCGGCGTATCCGCAGCAGAGCGGATAACAATGGCCGCATAGGAGCTATAACCGATAAGGATAACCGCTATAGATACAACGGCGGTATTAATCCAGCGCCACTTGCCTTGGGGCTCCGCATCCGCCTTACGACGGGTCCAAATAATCGCCCACGTAAAGAGAGCGATCGTCAAGATGATATTAACGAAGAGTCCGGTATTGAATGGGCAACCAAATACATTGGTGAAGAGCAACTCAAACCACCCCATTACCGTTGGTACACCCGGAATAATACCCCATAATACAACCGCTAAAATGCCGCATGCAATAAAGAAAGCGGAAAACGCACTCTTCCAACTAAACTCGTAACGGCGGAAATAATAAACCATTACAATAGCCGGAATAGTCAGGAGGTTCAATAGGTGCACACCAATACTGAGTCCCATAAAATACATAATGAGAATGAGCCACCTGTCAGATCCTTCTTCATCGGCGACCTCGTCCCATTTAAGAATGAGCCAGAATACTAATGCCGTGAAGAAAGAACTCAATCCATAGACCTCACCCTCAACCGCACTAAACCAGAATGTATCCGAGAAAGTATAAGCCAATGAGCCTACTAATCCCGCAAGCAAAATAGCCACACCTTTCGCTATGGTGTCAGGCTGCACCAACTTACGTGCCAGCGCCGTGATAGTCCAAAACAAGAACAGGATAGTGCCAGCAGAGGCTAAAGCTGAGAGGCTATTGACACACAAGGCAACCGTAGTTGTATCAGAGGCAAAGAGTGAGAAGAAATGTCCTAAAAGCATAAAGAACGGTGCTCCAGGCGGGTGACCGACATCTAGCTTATAGGCACTGGAGATAAATTCACCGCAGTCCCAGAACGAGGCTGTCGGTTCCATTGTAAGGAGATAAGTCACAGCAGCTATCAAGAACACCAACCAGCCGCCGAGCGTATCCCACAAGTTAAATTTTTTCATATTTTCGTAAGTAACTTATTAATTCTGCAAAAAATCGTGCAAAAGTATAAAAAGATTTGGATATATGCAAAAAAAAATGTATTTTTGCGGGCTTTTTAATATAAATAGTCGAAAGTTTAAAGCATATAGTATAAAACACAATATAAGATATGTCAAAATTACAAGATCGCGTGATTGCGGTAGTAGGTTTAGGGTATGTCGGTTTACCCTTAGCAATAGAGTTTGGTAAGAAATATCGCGTAGTCGGCTTCGATAACTATCAAGCCCGAGTAGATGAATTAAAATCCGGTAAGGATCACACTTTAGAGGCAGATTTGGAAGGTATGGCTCAAGCAACGGAGTTGTTTAAAAGCACTGGTCGTGTAGGACTGAGTTTCACTTCAGACCCGACAGAGTTGGAGCAAGTCAATACCTATATTGTGACGGTGCCAACTCCGATAGACAAATTCAACAATCCTGATTTAACCCCCATTTTGAGTGCCTCGGCAACCATCGGTAAGACCCTTCATAAGGGCGATTTAGTGATATACGAATCGACCGTTTATCCCGGCTGTACGGAAGAAGACTGCGTACCAGTGCTGGAACGAAACAGCGGACTTACGTTCAACAAAGACTTTTTCTGCGGATATAGTCCTGAACGTATCAACCCGGGTGATAAAGAGAACACATTATTGAAAATAAAGAAGATTACCAGCGGTTCGACGCCTGAGATTGCCGATTTAGTGGATGCTCTCTATAATTCCATTTTGCTTAACGGTACTCATAGAGCTCCCAATATGAAGGTAGCAGAGGCTGCTAAGGCTGTTGAGAACTCACAACGTGATGTCAATATCAGTTTCATGAACGAATTGGCACTTATCTGCGACCGTGTAGGAATAGACACCAACGATGTGATAGAAGCGGCCGGAACCAAATGGAACTTCCTTAAGTATCGTCCCGGACTGGTAGGTGGTCACTGCATCAGCGTGGATCCATACTACTTAGCACATAAAGCTAAGTCTTTGGGCTATGAGCCGCAAGTCATTCTAAGCGGTCGTCGGGTCAATAACTCCATCGCCAAGTTCATCGCAGACAAGGTGCTCAAACTGATGATTCAAAAGGACCACAAGATTCGTAACGCCAAGGTGCTCATATTGGGTGTCACCTTTAAGGAGAACTGCCCAGACTGTCGTAACACAAAAGTCGTGGATATAGCCCGCGAATTAGAGGAGTTCGGTTGCAAAGTGGATATCTATGATCCATGGGCCAGCAAAGAGGTCGTTAAACGTGAATACGGCAAGGAATTGATAGATGTCATCAATCCCGATGAGGAATACAATGCCGTCATAGCCTGTGTAGCGCACAATGAGTTCAAGAGCTTTGATTTTAAGCGCTATCACGAGCGTAACGCCGTTATCTTCGATGTGAAGAACTTTGTCAACCGCGAGTTAGTGGACGGACGGCTATAATTAACATTTGCGTTAGTTACGTCGTGTTGGCAAGTAAATGTTTGCAACTTCGTGTTAGTAAGTAGATATAAATAGCGAATTATGAAAATAGCCGTAGCCGGAACCGGATATGTAGGTATGTCATTGGCTGTGTTACTTGCACAGCATAATGAAGTGACTGCCGTCGATATAGTACCTAAAAAGGTCGAACTCATCAACCATCACCAAAGCCCCATTCAAGACGCCGAAATAGAGAGGTTCTTATTGGAGCGTCCTCTGCGTTTAACTGCGACATTGGATGCTCAAGCGGCTTATAAGGCTGCCGAGTTAGTAGTTATCGCGACGCCGACCAACTATGATAGTGAGCGTAACTACTTTGACACAAGTGCCGTGGAGGCAGTAATTGATTTGGTTATGGCGGTTAACCCCGATGCCTTTATGGTTATCAAATCCACAGTTCCGGTAGGCTATACTGCGGCGATATCCGCTAAGAAGAAAAGTGACAAGATACTATTCAGTCCCGAGTTCTTGCGCGAATCCAAAGCACTTTATGATAATTTACACCCTTCGCGCATTATTGTCGGAGTAACAGAAGCCACAAGGGCTATGGGAGAGCGTTTCGTTACACTGCTACAAGAAGGTGCTATCGACCCAGATATCCCTACCCTCATAATGGGCACGACAGAGGCGGAAGCCGTCAAACTTTTTGCCAACACCTATTTAGCCCTTCGGGTGAGTTACTTCAATGAGTTAGACACCTACGCAGAATTGAAGGGTTTAGACTCTCAAAAGATAATAGAAGGTGTCTGTTTAGACCCGCGTATCGGAACACAGTACAATAACCCCAGTTTCGGTTATGGTGGTTATTGTTTACCCAAAGACAGCAAGCAACTGCTCGCCAACTACAAGGATGTGCCTGAGAACTTAATACAGGCTATTGTGGATTCTAACAGGACAAGGAAAGACTTTATCGCAGACCGAGTATTGAGCAAAGCCGGTTATTATGCATACAGTGCTGAAAACAGTTGGCAAGCCTCCCAGGAGCACAGTACAACCATTGGTGTTTATCGTTTGACAATGAAGACTAATAGCGATAATTTCCGTCAAAGCTCCATACAGGGTGTTATGAAACGCATCAAGGCCAAAGGGGCTACCGTCATTGTCTATGAGCCTACTCTACCGAACGGAACACGATTCTTCGGGAGCGAGATAGTCAACGACCTTGCGCGTTTCAAGCGTGAGTCACAAGCTATAATCGCCAACCGCTATGACCCATGTTTAGACGATGTGAAAGAGAAAGTATATACCCGAGATATTTTCAGGCGTGACTAAGGGCGTAGAACATATAGGCCAAAAGGACATTATATGGTCTTACACTTCGGTTATTTTTACCGTAGGTGCAGGTTTGCTATTGCTGCCGTTCATCTTAAACAAGATGAGTGCCGAGACGGTTGGTGTATGGAATATTTTTCAGGCAATCACCGCACTTGTTGCTATTTTAGACATGGGTTTCAGGCCTACTTTTGCACGTAATATCTCGTATATTCTTTCGGGTGTGAAAGAATTGCAGGTCGAAGGGGTTAAGCAGGTTGAAGGCAATGGAACGATTGATTACAGCCTATTGAAAGGTCTGTTGGTAGCGATGAAGCACTTTTATCGGTGGGTTGCATTAGGGGTATTTATCATATTGGCGACAGCAGGTACCGCCTATTTTGCTTATATTTTAAAGAAATATTCAGGTGACAGGGTTGACGCCATGATTGCTTGGCTAATTCTGATAGCCATCAACTGCTATAATCTCTATACCTTTTATTATGATGCGCTCGTCACCGGTAAGGGGTATATCACCCGCATGCAGCAAATCACCATCATCGGTCAGTTTATCTATTTATCTATTGCCATCGGTCTTATCTATTTGGGTCTCGGTCTGAGTGCCATAGTGAGCGCCCAACTGCTTCAAACCATTGTTCGCCGCGTGTTGATGTACCATGTTTTTTTCACCAAAGATATGCGTAGCTCTCTCTCACAAGTAGAGGCTCAAGAGCCACGTCAGTTAATGCGCGCTATTTATCCCAATGCCCTTAAGATAGGTCTCACTCAAGTAGGCGGGTTTGCCGTGAATAAAAGTGCGGTATTTTTCGGTTCAGCATTTCTAACCCTTCCAGAGGTAGCATGCTATGGTGTTACGCTGCAAGTCATGGAGGTGCTCTGCCACTTGGCGCATGTACCGGTACAAAGTTATACGCCAAAGATGGCTCAAGCACGTGCCGAGCGAGATACAATGTCACTTAGGCGTTATTATATCCTGAACGTAGTGAGTCTTATTACAGTATTCGGTATAGGAGGACTACTATGGGTATTGGCAGGCGATTGGGCATTGACTATAATTCACAGTGAGACGCAGTTTGTGCCAATGGGCATGCTGATCGCTATGCTGTGTATTCACTTCTTAGAAGACAATCACTCTACATCTGCCAACTTCATTATGGCGGACAATAAGATTCCGTTTTGGATTCCGTCCTTACTGAGCGGTGGAGGAACGATTTTGCTTTTATGGCTTTTCTTGGGACCATGCCACATGGGACTTTGGGGTATGATTTTAGCCCCCGGAATAGCTCAACTGGTTTATCAGAACTGGAAATGGCCATCCGTCGTGATCAAAGAGTTATGGTTTCAGTCGCAATAACCACATATAATGGTGCAAAATATTTGCGAGAGCAACTTGATAGTATTTATGCTCAGACTCTTCCACCAGAAGAGGTAATCGTTTGTGATGACGGTTCAACGGACACGACCATATCCATATTAGAAGAATACCATCGTACAAAAGGACTCATTTATTCTATTAATCCTCACAATGTCGGTTATTCTGCCAATTTCTTCCAGGCCATCAGTCTCTGTAAAGGGGACTATGTGGCATTGAGTGACCAAGATGATGTTTGGTTCCCTACTAAATTGGAAGAATCTATATCGGCGCTATCGCAAATACAAGGTGCAGGCGTTATATCCAGTCAGGCTCAAGATACAGATGCCTCTCTGAACCCGCTTCCAATAAAAGAGAGTTGGGGTATCGCAAAGGAAGACCAATCTGTATATGCTTCACTTATTTCAAGCAGATATTCCCAGGGCTGTACCCTTATGCTCAATCGAGCCTTCATTAACTTATTCCTCCCTATCGTATCAGCTAATATACGTGTTTTTGCACAGTACCCTTACGATGCTATTATCGGAATGATAGCCGTCAGTATAGCCACTAAACATAATATACCTAAGCCCTTGATGTACTATCGGCGGCATGATGCGAATGTTAGTGGTGTGCTTAAATCTCCTCAACTTTCGCAAAAAGAGCTTATCAAGCTACGTCCCCGCTATCACCACTTTATGCCGGACTGGAGATTTGATGCAGCTAAAGATATAGAAACTAATTTTGCCGCTTTACTAAAACCGGATATACTACCTTATTATCAAATACTTGACGCGATGCATGCTGCTCCTACCCTAATCATCGGACTAAGAGCCATGTACCGCCTCCCCCTATCATTCCGAAAGAAAGTGGAAGTAACGATATATTCAATCGCCAACAATATACTTTGCTCATTTTATGCTCATAGATAAAGAGATATTGCCCAAACATATTGTCTTTAGTCTTATATGGCTGATGCTATGCTTTGCTGCTGTTGTGCCATATTATGAGCAGTTAAATAAAGTAGCATTGTATGTTCTAATACCCTTTTCAAGTGTATTAACATTTATTAGTGTCTCCCCAAAGATTCCCAACAAATACTTTATCGGTTTCGGGGTCTTGTATGCTTGGGTCTGCCTCTCTGCCCTTTTTGCCTTTGATGCAGAAGTCGCCAAAGTGGAGTTACACCAGATATTGGGTTGTTTCATATTTAGTTACATCATTGCTTCCTGGGCTAAATATCCGAAAGCCGCACTATGGTTATACAGTATTTATATTTTTCTCTTTTTGGGTGCTATTTATTATGCTCACACTACTATATTAGAAGGGTCATTGGATTCAATAGGCAGGGTACGCGTGGGAGACGAGACACTGAATGCCAATAAATTGGCATACTACACCTTTTACTTGACATTTGCTTTATTCGTTATGGGAGAAATTCCTCTTCCTGCTCTACTACATAAAATCTTTAGAGTTCTCTACTGGTTATGTTTCCCCATCATTATCGGTATAGCTATAGCAACCGGTTCTATTCAAGTTCCAGTACTGATTATTCCCTTTGCAGGATTACTACTCTGTATCCGCTATTGGGGCACAAAAGAGAACCACAAGACTTGGCACCGCATATTGCTGATACTCATCCTTGTAGCGGCGTTTATTTATATTGTACCAAAGATAGTGGAGTTGCTCAGTGAGTCCACGTTAGGTTCACGCATAGAGTCCGGAGGCTCAACAGAAGAAAGATTGACACTCCTGAAAGAGGCATGGGCTACGGGTTTAGAGCATCCTCTTTGGGGAGTAGGACCAGGAAACTTCAGGTTATTTTCCTCTCCAACATTGTTCTCCCATAACACATTTGTCGAGTTATTTGCGAACACCGGTTTTATGGGAATGTTGATATACATTATATTAGCGACATCCTTCTCGATAAAGTGTTGGCGCGATAGGGAGTGGCATTTTTTACTATTCGGACTATTTTATATTGCTTATCAGTTCTTTTATGTCTTTTATACAGACCTATGGCTGATGGGCTTTTGGATATTAGCAATGACTCATGAAGATACTACACATACATACCGCTCTTAAGTCCGGAGGTATAGAAACCTTTGTTACATCGCTTGCCAATGAGCAAGCCGCATTGGGGCACGAGGTAACCGTGCTATCTGTATTTGAGCCAACGGGCGGTTGTTGGGATAAAATATCCCCTCTTGTCCGTAAAGAGACCTTAGGCAAAATCCGTCCGGGTTTTTCTATTCGCTACCCTATCCTTATCTCGCGTTTTATCCGCCGTGGCAATTTTGATATTGTCCATGTACATGGTTTCCTTGCTAACTATATTTGGGCTATTCTCAATACTCCGAAAGTCCGGTGGTTTTACACAATACACAACGATGCATACTACGAGGGTAATCAATGGGATCGGCGTTTTTACCGTCTTAAAGCCAAGTGGTTCAAAAGCGGTCGTGTGCACCCCGTCACTATCTCCAAGCAAAGCGAGAAAAGTTTTGAAGAGTACTATGGTTTTTCGGCACCAGTCATATACAATGGAATCCAACTGAAGTTTTACCCTAAATCTCAACATAATAAATATGCGCTCATAACCCCGGCGCGCATTAGTCAAGCTAAAAACCACCTCGCCTTATGTCAAGCAGTGCGCCAATTGGACGAATTTCACCTGACACTATGCGGTCAGATACAAGACCAAACTATCTGGCAACAACTACAACCTTATTTAGGGCACAACATTCGCTATATAGGGGTAGTTAATGATGTACCGAGACAGATGAGTGAGTCAGGTGCCTTATTGTTGCCTTCATTATGGGAAGGCATGCCTATAACGCTTTTGGAAGCGATGTCCGTCGGTTGCATTCCCATCTGCACGGCAGTCGGCGGCATACAAGATGTTATTCGAGACGGGGAAAACGGAATCATTATCCCTTCTGCGCGCGCGGAAAGCATTAAAGCCAGTGTCTTGCGCTACCAAGGACTCAGCGAAGTAACATTAGAACAAATGCGCGCACAAGCCATCCAAACGGCTCAACAATTTTCAATGACTGAAACCGCAAAACAATATCTGAACTTGTATGAAAATTAGTGTTATCGTCCCAACATATCGCCCGAAGGCATATCTCTACGAATGTTTAGAGAGCCTTGAAAATCAGACCTTAAACACCTTTGAGTATGAGATTATCGTTATTCTCAATGGAGATAGAGAGCCCTATTTTGACCAAATACAAGATAGTTTGCCCCTTAACGGCAAACTCCAGCATATAACAGAGAGTTCTGTTTCAGCCGCACGGAACAAGGGTCTTAGTATCGCCCGCGGAGAATATATAGCCTTTATAGATGATGATGACTATGTATCGTCTACCTATCTTGAGGACTTGCTGCGCGTTTCTTCGCCAACCTGTGTAGGAGAAGCCCAATATCAAGAGTTTCAAGAGACAGATTCCGCAACTGCCCATAGCGGGCATATGGGTTTCGGGTCTTCTTGTTGTTGCAAACTTATTCATCGGGATATGATAGGTTCTACACGCTTTAGGCCGTTCCGCAATGGGCAAGACTCGCTCTTTGTCTTCGAGATTTCGGATAAGATAAAGGACCATAAGCTTGCAGCAGAGGCCTGCGTTTATTACCGCCGCTTGCGTGAGGACAGCGCCTATCATACGCAAAAAGGATGGTACGCTATCGCCAATCGTTTCCGCCTTATGCACGAATATTCCAAGATATATTGGGCACACCCATCCAAATATAGTTTTTCGTTCTACTGCAGCCGGATTTTAGCTTCGTTTCACTACTTATTATCGTACCTCACCCATGGCAAAATCTAATCCTCTTATATCCGTTATCATGCCCGCCTATAATGTTGAGCAATATATCCTCAACAGTATTCGGTCTGTTCAAGCGCAGACCTATACAAATTGGGAACTCATTATTGTAGATGATTGCTCAACCGACGGCACATGGGGTGTTATTCAATATGAATCCGCACATGATGCGCGCATAAGGCTCTTCCGCATGAGTGCTAATCATCATGCAGGTCCTTGTCGCAACAAAGCTATGCAAGAAGCCAAGGGACGGTTTTATGCTTTCCTTGACAGCGATGATATATGGGAGCCGACCAAATTAGAGCGTCAATTAGATTTCATGCTCACTAACGGCTACGCATTCACTTTTACGGCATATGATGTCATTGATGTCAAGGGTATATCGCGAAACCTTACTATTCATGTCCCCTCTTCCATTGATTATGCCGGTTACCTGCATAATACCATTATAGGTTGCCTGACCGTTATGGTCGATGTAAGCCAAACAGGCCCCTTTGTCCAACAAGACCTCAAATCCGCAGAAGAGATGACCGGCTGGTTACAGATACTTAAAAGCGGAATTAACGCCTATGGTTTAGACGAGGTTTTATCCCACTACCGCGAGCGTTCAGGCTCTCTTACTCACAATAAGCTACAAGCCGCTTTCAGGCTCTTTAAAGTGTATCGGTTAGAGGGATTGAGCTGGAGTCAGACTTTGGGTTGTTGGCTCTCCTATGCCTATAACGCTATCCACAAACGAATTAAATAACACTAATAAATTTCACCGCTATGTTAATCTCCCACCGCGCAGCCATCATGCCTTCCTCCCCAATTAGGAAACTGGCAAAGTACGCCGACGCCGCCCGGCGCAACAACATTCACATCTATCAACTCAATATCGGTCAGCCCGATATTCCGACTCCCGAGTGCGCGTTAGACGCCGTCAGGAATATTGACCGAAAAATCCTCGAATACACACCGTCACAAGGTTTGCTAAGCCTTCGCACTAAAATGGTGAGTTATTATGCCTCATTCGGCATCGACATTAGTCCTGATGAGATTATCATTACGGCGGGCGGATCAGAGGCTACCATGTTTGCTTATATGACCTGCCTTGACCCCGGAGACGAGATAATCATTACCGACCCGTTTTACGCGAACTACACAGCCTTTGCCATTTCATGCGGAGCGACTATCAAATCGGTAAAGACCTCCATCGAGAACGGGTTCAGATTACCTCCTGTAGAGGAATTTGAGAAACAGATTACGTCGAGGACAAAGGCAATAATGATTTGCAATCCGAACAACCCTACCGGTTATCTATACTCCAAGCAAGAGATGTACCAAATAAGGGATCTTGTTAAGAAATATAATCTCTACCTATTTTCGGATGAGGTTTATCGCGATTTTATCTATACTAAACGCCCCTATATCTCCGCTTTCCATTTGGAGGGAATTGAGGACCATGTAGTACTGATAGACTCGGTCTCCAAACGTTATAGCGAGTGCGGTATTCGTATTGGTGCCCTTATAACCAAAAATAAAGAGGTTCGCAATGCTGTTATGAAATTCTGTCAGGCGCGTTTATCGCCGCCATTGTTAGGACAGATAGTGGCAGAAGCCAGCTTAAGTGCCCCAGTTGAATATATGGAAGAGGTCTATGACGAGTATTTGGCACGACGCAATTTTCTGATAGACGGTCTTAATCAGATTCCGGGAGTGTATTCGCCGACCCCGATGGGTGCGTTTTATACCATGGCAAAGTTGCCGGTTGATGACACAGAGAAGTTCTGCCAATGGTGCCTGACGGATTTCAATTATGAAGGCCAAACGATTATGCTTGCTCCCGGGAATGGCTTCTATACCTCACCGGACGAAGGTCGCAATGAAGCCCGTATTGCGTATATCCTCAACCGCACAGACCTCGCCAAAGCACTACTCGTTTTGAGTAAAGCGTTAGAAGCGTATAATCAGCGATAGACCACCTATGATTGTTTAGCGCATAAATTCCAAAAAATAGAGGGATACTCTTCTTTCATGGTATAACAATCCTACACCGATGTTATCTGTCGGGTACGATAGGGGTACGATGAAGTCAGGGGATAGAACGGGCGCGAGTGCTGTTGTCTCGTCAGCGTCCCGTCAGCGAGTCGTGTGCGGCCGGTATTCTAATCTTTTTATCCAGGATTCCAGGATGCCAGGTTTCCGAATGGGGTATCCATTATAGGGAAATGTGGGGATTGATGAGGCGGGATAAGGTCAGATACAGGTCACGGAGTTCTTTAGACGGCAATAACTGTATGTGGTGCTCAATCACATTGATATCACCGCGTGCAGCAGGTCCGGTTTGGGCTTCACGAGGCGTGAGTGTATGGACTTTAGCAGCAGTAGTGTCAATAATCGGCAGTAAGGCTTCAAAAGGTATGGATGTGCCCTTCAACATATCTTTCGCAAGGGCAAACATCAGGTTGGCAAAATTATTGGCAAAAACACCAGCAACATGAAGTTTATTAAGTTCCGAAGGTTTAACTTCATATATACGCGAGGTCAGGTTTTGCGCCAAAGCATAGATTGCTGTTGTATCGTCTATTCCGTTAGCAATAATAAAAACCGGCACTTGTCCAAAGTCCTCGATTATATGCTCTTTGGAAAAAGAGTAAATCATATAAAAAATTCCACAATGCGGTTTATCCGGTCCAAAGACCGTATTCGGCACCGTACCGGATGTATGCAGATGGAGTGCTCTCGGACTGACATGCACTTGAGAGATAACCTCCGCCAAGGCATTATCACTTACGCAATAGAAATAGACATCGGCAGAAGGGTCAATTCTGTCAAGCCCTTCGCGAGACGAAACCATTGGCGCATTTATGCCCTTTCGGGCAAAAGCGGCAGCAAGATTGGTAGCAACATTACCGGTACCGATGATGATGATTTTCATAATTATAGATAGTAATAGGAGACCATGATGTCAGGTGACCAGATTCCCTAATTAAAAGTAAAAAGCAAATAAATAACCGGTGTGGCGAGGAGTAGGCTGTCGAAACGGTCTAAGACACCACCATGCCCGGGAAGGAAACGTCCGCTATCCTTGACGCCTACAGTGCGTTTAAGGAGACTCTCCATCAAATCACCAAGATTGCCGAATACCGCGATGAGCAATGCCATAATCAGCCATTGCCAAACAGGATAGTCAGGCACGTACAAAGCAAAGATATAACCCGTAAGCAAAGCCAAGACAACACCACCGAAGAGGCCTTCCCAACTCTTAGCAGGACTGACACGGGGAAACATCTTATGATTGCCCCTTGGCAATTTAGCAGTCAAAGAACCAATGATATACGCGCCAGCATCATTCAGCCAAATAATAACAAAGAGTGCCAGCAAGAGCCATTTATTCATCGCCAAAATGCGTGTCATTAGCATAAACGGTACCGCAACCATCACAATACTGATAAGATTATTACCCCATTCTTGAATAGGATTGGGGCGTTTGAGCCATAATTGCGCAATCCAACCCACCATCAGCATGCAGACAGCAAGAATAAAAAAGAGGTCCTTTACGTAGTTAGCGTAGAGACAGGTGTAGAAGGGACCACCGGGTGTCCAGGAAACCACGCTAATATACAAAAAGAGGGTCGTCAGCATAGAGAGGACGGTATTAAACCTCGAAGACCCCGTCAGATGATGAAACTCATAAACGGCACCAAGCATAACTGCTGCAAGTACCGTATCAAAAAGCGACGCATAGCAACCGTCACTAAAAACTATCAAAACGATAACCGATAAGGCATAAACAACGGAAGAAATTGCCCTTTGCGTGAAATTATTCATTTTTTTTCTATTTTTTTTGCAAAAGTATAAAATATTTTGTATATTTGCAAACTTTTTAGTAAAAAAAATAATAAAATTATCACAATTATGGACAATAACAGCATTGAAATGAGTCTTTTGGACCCCGAAACGAAAGAAATGGTCGCTTACATCGCCAATCTTATCCCCGAAGAAGATAAGAAGGGACTGAGCGAGGAAGACATCGTGTATGTATTGGATAAGATGGATGACTACTTGGAAGCACAAGGTCTATTACAAGATGATGGCGAAGAAGTGACCTATCTGGACGGCGAAATCGACGAGACCGAGCAACTGGCGTTCGTTTTGGCTGCCGCTGAGAAGGAAAAACGCGCTATCAGTTCCGTACAAATACAACTCATCATGGATGGCGAGTTGCAGTACGGCATTGAGAAAGGTTACTACGAGGAAGAGTAATAAATGTATTGGGTAGCAGACTATATCCTCTTCCCGATAGTGTATTACATAGCGCGCTATAGGCGTAAAATGGTAGAAAAGAACCTGCGAGCGTCATTTCCGGAGCATACGGCCAATGAGCGTCTCAAGATAGAGAAAGCCTTCTACCACCAGTTATGTTATACTGCCGTTGAGATTCTATGGGGGCGTAAAGCTTCGCCGGCACTAATGTGCGAAAGAGTGTCGATAACAGGGGTTGAAGCCATGATAAGAGACTGTCAGGCTCATGGTTCTGTTGTCGCGATGCTCGGTCATTTAGGTAATTGGGAATGGGCAGCAGAAGTGCATCGCGAGTTAAGTCCTTATGGTATCGAAGAATGTAATGTCTATAGAAGACAGAAGAACCCGCGAATAAACCGCTGGCTTTTAGAGACCCGCGCTAAACGAGGCGGTGCATGTGTGGAGAAACACGAACTGCTTCGCGAAATGGTTCGACGCCGCAGTAAGGAGCAACCAACGGTATATGGCCTTATTTGTGACCAAAAACCCAGTCCTGTCAACCAACACTTTTGGACGACTTTTCTAAACCAAGAAACAGCGTTTCTGCAAGGCGGCGAGGTGTTGAGCAAGAAGTTTGGTTATCCAGTCTATTATGCCCACATAACGCGTCCCAAGAGAGGGCATTACTGCATAGACATGCAACCAATCTGCCACGATGTCAGCAATGCAGCGCCTGGCGAGATAACAGAGGCCTTTGCGCGCAAATTGGAAGACAATATCAAGGAGCAGCCAGAGATTTGGTTATGGACTCACAACAGGTGGAAATGGAAAAAAACAATGAATACATGAAGTGTAGTGTTGTTATATTAAATTGGAATGGTGCCGAGTTACTGCCGAAATTTCTGCCATCCGTCATTGAATACACCAATGATAGGGAGTGCGAAGTGATAGTGGCTGACAACGGTTCTACCGATGAGAGTCTTGCCGTGCTAAAGAACTACCCTTCCGTGCGCGTAATGGAACTTAAACAGAACTACGGTTTTGCAGAAGGTTACAACCGCGCGATAGCCCAAGTTGATAGCGAGTATGCGGTACTATTAAACAGCGATGTGGAGGTAACTGAACATTGGCTAACTCCCCTACTCGACTATATGGACAAACATGACGATGTAGCAGCACTTCAACCTAAAATACGGTCATATCGTAATCGCGCTTACTTCGAGTACGCAGGTGCTGCCGGAGGTATGCTCAACGGCTTAGGTTATCCTTATTGCCGTGGGCGCAAATTATGGAAAGTAGAAGAGGATAAGGGACAATACGATACGGAATCAGATATTTTCTGGGCAAGCGGAGCATGTCTGTTGGTACGGACGAAGGTATATAAAAAAGTCGGCGGATTGGATGAAAACTTCTTCTGCCATATGGAAGAGATTGACTTGTGCTGGCGGATTCATACGGCAGGTTACCGTATTGTATGCCTGCCCCAAAGTATAGTGTATCATTTGGGAGGAGCAAGCCTCGATTATAGCAACCCTCGTAAAACCTATTACAATTTCCGCAATAACCTATTGATGCTCTATAAAAACCTAAAAGGATTGCGGTTCGGGTTAGTGATGTTGTGCCGGTTCATATTAGATTATGTAGCCGTGCTCTTTTTCCTCCTGCAAGGCAAGAGCGGCGATGCCAAAGCCATATGCCAAGCAAGGCGGGATTATCAAGCAATGAAAAAAAAGTATAAGTAATATATGGAATTAAGTGAACAAGAATTGGTGCGTCGGCAGTCATTAGAGACCATGCGCACATTGGGAATCAATCCCTACCCTGCGGACGAGTATGTCGTTACAGGTTACAGTAAGGACATTAAGAACAATTTTGAGGCCTGGGACGGCAAAGAGGTTCGTATAGCAGGTCGCTTGATGAGCAAGCGTATCATGGGTAAAGCCTCCTTCATTGAGTTGCAGGACAGCAAAGGGCGTATTCAGTGCTATGTAAGTCGTGACGATATTCAAGCCCCTATTGCAGAGGGTGAGACGCCCACTACAGTTGAGCAACAAATGTACAATGTGGTGTTCAAAAAGCTTTTGGACATCGGCGATTTCATCGGTATAGAGGGTTTTGTCTTCCGTACACAGATGGGGGAGATTTCCATTCACGCCAAGAAACTGACGGTGCTAGCGAAGAGTCTTCGTCCATTACCTATCGTGAAGTACAAAGACGGTGTAGCATATGACGGGTTCAATGATCCCGAGCAACGTTATCGTCAGCGATATGTGGACCTCATCGTGAACGAAGGTGTGAAAGACACCTTCTTAAAACGCGCAACCATCATAAGGACTATGCGTCAAGTCTTTGACGAAGCCGGCTACACCGAAGTAGAGACACCAATCCTACAACAAATAGCAGGTGGTGCTTCTGCGCGTCCTTTCATCACGCACCACAACACCTTGGATGTCGATATGTATCTTCGTATCGCAACAGAGCTTTATCTTAAGCGGCTGATTGTAGGCGGTTTTGAAGGTGTTTATGAGATAGGTCGCAACTTCCGTAATGAAGGAATGGATCGCTTCCATAACCCAGAGTTCACTTGTGTCGAATTATATGTACAATATAAGGATTACAATTGGATGATGGGCTTCACGGAGCAACTGCTTGAGAAGATAGCCATTGCGGTCAACGGCACAACCACCGTTCAGGTAGGTGATAACATTGTGGATTTCAAAGCCCCGTATCGCCGTTTGCCCATCCTCGATGCCATCAAAGAGAAAACCGGCAAAGATGTAGAGCATATGACGGAAGAGGAGTTACGTGCTTACGCCAAGACATTAGGCGTAGCCGATACCGATAAAATGGGCAAGGGAAAACTGATAGACGAGATTTTCGGCGAGACCTGCGAAGGTACTTTCATCCAGCCAACCTTTATCACGGATTATCCTGTAGAGATGTCTCCGCTGACCAAGTTACATCGGTCCAAGAGCGGTTTGACCGAGCGGTTTGAGCTAATGGTGAACGGCAAAGAACTTGCCAATGCTTACTCTGAGCTTAATGACCCGATTGACCAATACAACCGTTTTGTAGAACAAATGAAGTTAGCAGACAAAGGTGATGATGAAGCCATGGTGATAGACCACGACTTTATGCGCGCTTTAGAGTACGGAATGCCGCCAACCAGCGGTATCGGTATTGGTATTGACCGTCTGGCATTACTGATGACAGGTCAATCAACTATTCAAGAAGTCTTGCTCTTCCCGACAATGAAGCCGGAAGTGCAATAAGATTTTTAAGGGCACTTCTAAAAATTATAAAATATGAATGTTGCTATTTTAGGCTCAGGAAGTTGGGCTACGGCATTAGCAAAAATAGCGCTCTGCAACCAAGAATCCATCAATTGGTTCATTCGGCGCCAAGAGGTCATAGACGAGTTTATTGCAACGGGCAAAAACCCGACATACCTCAATAACCTCAAGTTTGATGTAGCGCGAATCAATTTTTCCTCAGATATCAACAAAGTTATTGCCGCGTCTGATGTGCTGATATTAGCGATTCCGAGTCCCTATATCAAACAGAGTCTCAAAAAGATTCGGCGCTCATTGCACAAGAAGATAATCGTCAATGCCGTCAAAGGTATGATTCCCGACGAGAATATGCTTGTCACCGAGTACCTTCACCAAGAGTTTAAGGTACCTATTGCTAACTTAGGTGTGATAGCCGGTCCTTGCCACGCAGAGGAAATTGTTTATGAGCGGCTGAGTTACCTGACGGTTGGTTGTGAAGACAGAGCAACCGGCCAACTGATAAGCAAGTTATTAGATACAGACTTTGTACGGGCGACACCGTCCACTGATGTCATTGGTCTGGAGTACTCCTCGGTGATGAAAAACATTTACGCTATTGCTGCCGGAATGTGTGAAGGGTTACGGTACGGCGATAATTTTCAAGCAGTGCTCATCACCAATGCCGTGCTTGAGATGGAGAAGTTTATCTCCGCAGTAAATCCCGCCCACCGCAATGTGGTAGCTTCCGGATATTTAGGGGATGTGCTTGTGACAAGTTATAGTAAGTTCAGTCGCAACCGATTATTCGGTCAGATGATAGGTCAAGGTTATAGCGTCAAAGCAGCTCAAATGGAGATGCAAATGGTGGCAGAAGGTTTCTACGGTACTAAAGCGATTTACCTCGCAAACCAGCGCTTCCACGTGACATTGCCTATCGTTGATACGATGTACAAGATCCTTTATAAGCACCAAAGCCCTAAGATTGGTATACAAGAATTAACATCTAAATTATATTAATATGGTTAACATCAATTTTACGTACAACAAAGCCACGAGCGCATCCGCCGTACAACAATTTGCTCCTGCAGTAGCTGCCGCTCAACAAGACCTCAAAAACGGCACCGGTCTTGGTAATGATTTCCTCGGCTGGCTTACCCTGCCTGCCGATATTCGTCCCCAATTAGCCGACATTCAATTGACAGCCAAGATGCTCCGTGAGGAGTGCGAGAAGATTGTCTGCATCGGCATTGGAGGTTCATATCTTGGTGCGAAGGCGATTAATGAAGCCTTATCAAACGCCTTCGCCGAGAGTCAAATCCTATATGCCGGTCAAAACATCGGTGAGGATTACCTCTACGAGTTGCAAGAATATTTAAAGGATAAGAAGTTCGGTATCATCTCTATTTCCAAGTCCGGAACGACGACCGAGCCCGCATTAGCATTTCGTCTGCTAAAGACGCAATTAGAGCAGCAAGAAGGTAAAGACGCTGCCCACCGTCATATAATTTGCATCACCGATGCTAAGAAAGGTGCTCTTCGCACATTGGCAACCAAAGAGGGGCTTAAGACGTATGTGATAGAGGACAATATCGGTGGTCGTTTCTCCGTACTGAGTCCTGTAGGTCTGCTGCCTATCGCTTGCGCGGGATTTGATATCAACGCCTTGATTGATGGTGCAGAGAGGATGATGAATCTTTGCGCGACTGCAGAGTTCGAGCAAAACCCAGCCGCGCTCTATGCAGCAGCGCGTAATGTGCTCTACCAAGAGGAAGGTAAGAAGATTGAGTTACTGGTGAACTTCAATCCGAAGTTGCATTTCATCGCCGAATGGTGGAAGCAACTCTACGGAGAGTCAGAGGGCAAGGATCATAAAGGAATCTTCCCAGCTTCAGTAGATTTCACGACAGACCTTCATTCAATGGGACAGTATATCCAGGATGGTGAGCGTCATCTCTTTGAGACCGTAATCTCTGTAATGAAACCCAATCATGAAGTTATTTTCCCGCACGATACTGAGAACCTTGACGGGCTCAACTTCCTAGCCGGTAAACGTGTTGATGAAGTCAATAAGATGGCAGAATTAGGCACCCAGATTGCCCATGTGGACGGTGGCGTACCCAATTTGAAAATTGAGATGCCAGAACTGAATGAGTTCTATTTAGGTCAATTGATTTACTTCTTCGAAATAGCTTGCGGCATCAGCGGCTACTTACTGAAGGTTAATCCTTTCAACCAACCGGGCGTAGAGGCTTACAAGAAGAATATGTTTGCCCTCCTTGACAAACCCGGCTATGAAGCCGAATCAAAAGCCATAAAAGCTCGACTATAAAACCAACTATCGGGAACATGAACCTTCATCAACGATACCTTCAACTCCTCAGTGAGAAATTTCCGGATCCACAATCGGTCATCACGGAGATAGTTAATCTCAGGGCTATTCTGAGTCTGCCTAAGGGGACGGAACATTTTGTATCCGACCTTCATGGTGCGGCCAGCGCATTTATCCATATGGTCAAGAACGCCTCGGGCGTTATCCGCCGTAAGGTTGATGATGTCTATAAGGATAACCTAACGGAAGAGGAGAAGAGGGCTCTCTGCGCACTTATCTATTATCCCGACGAAAGGATAGAGTTGGTGCTACATCGTGATGAGCACCTCCCTTCTTGCGATTGCAAGTACAAGACGATAGATGATTGGTATCGCTTACGGTTACACCAACTGGTGGCTGTGACGCGTTTTGTTTCCGCTAAATACACACGCTCTAAGGTCCGTCGGTTACTTCCTCAGTCGTACGCTTATATCATGGAGGAATTGCTTCACGAAGACTCCATGGAAAAAGGTAAGGTTGCATACTGGAACGCAATCATCGACGGCATCTTAGAGGTCGGTGTGGCAAAAGACCTGATAATCTGGTTTTGCTATCTCATTCACTCCCTCGTGATAGATACCTTCCATATCGTCGGCGATATCTATGATAGAGGACCTCGTGCTGAAAAAATTATGGATATCCTATCCACCATCCGCGATTACGATATCCAATGGGGCAATCATGATATAGAGTGGATGGGAGCAGCGATGGGTAATGAAGCTCTGATTGCAACGGTGCTGAGAGTCAGCATCCGCTATGCCAATATAGAAACATTGGAAGAAGGATACGGAATCAATTTACTTCCCCTTGCCAATTTTGCGATGCAACATTACGCCGATGACCCGTGTAAAGAGTTTCAGACCAAGGATTATGAAAACAACCCGCGTCTCACCCGTTCAGCCCAACTGATGGCAAAGATGCACAAAGCGATTTCGATCATTCAATTTAAGCTTGAGGCTGCGACCTATCTGCGTCATCCCGAATGGGAAATGAGTGATAGAGCACTCCTATCAGAGCCACTGACAACGGAAGAGCGGGAGTTGATGGACCAATTAAAACGTTCATTCCGTAAGTCCGAGAAGTTGCAGAAACACCTGGCGATGTTCATTAATCATGGTTCTCTCTTCCTTGTTCGCAACGGTTTCCTACTCTACCATGCTGCCATACCGCTCAATGCGGACGGTTCTTTTACAGAACTCACCCTCAATGGTCATAAGGTCAAGGGACGCGCCCTAATGGAACGAATAGACGAAATGGTTAGGCAAGCCTATTTTACGAGAGACCAAGATGCCATTGACTTTATGCTCTATCTGTGGCAAGGGCCATGCTCTCCGCTTTATAATAAGGATAAAATGACAACCTATGAACGGTATTTCAATGCCGATGAAACGACTTGGAAGGAAACCGAAGGAGCCTATTTTTCCTTGGCCAATCGCAAAGATATATGCGAGATGATTCTCACAGAATTTGGATTAGATCCAGAAACGGGCAGAATCATCAATGGTCATATCCCTGTAAAAACCTTGAAAGGCGAAACACCTATTCGTGCTGAGGGCAAACGCTTTGTCATTGACGGCGGTTTCTCTAAGCCATACCAACTTAAGACCGGTATTGCGGGATATACGCTTATCTATTCCAGCCACGGGATTGAATTGATAGAACATGAGTCTTTCGAGTCCCGCGAGCAAGCTATTCTCTCGGGCACAGATATTCACAATAGGACACTGCTGAAAGACTATTCAGGACATCGGTTATTGGTAGCCGATACGGATAACGGGCAGGAGTTAAGACGCCAAATTCACGAACTTAAACAGTTATTAGCAACCTATATATAGAGGTCATATATTCTTTTAGCCCTTAAGAAGTCTTTTAAGACGAATAATCCATGTCCTTATACGAGGTGGGAAGCATTGTAGGAACCTACCCTTCCAACCAATCTTCGTCCAACTATTGAGTCCTTTGTGGTCGCAGTAGGTATGGTTGGAGATAATTTTTTCACCAGTTGTTAATGTCGGGCAGAAATATTCAGTCGGGAAAATATGCAAGAGTCCCATAAAGTCCTTTTCTTGTCCATCACAGACAAGACCTTTTGCTTCCAGCATATCGGTGAAGTAACCGGTATTAGGTCGCATATCGTAACTACCATCAGGCCGAATAAAAGGGCGTTGAGCATATGTAGCGAGCATCTCAGATACCCATTGACCATGCGGTTCGCTACCAATAACTCCCATCATCACCGCCTTGCGTTTAGAGCCGTCATAGCCCGCTATAAATGGATGATTGAGTAGCGGTTCAAAGCTCTTATAAACCTCAAAATCCACATCCATATAGACTCCGCCATATTGTTCCAAAGCCCATAAACGCACATAATCGCTAACGAAAGCGAATTTTCGTGCCTCATACGCTTGTCTAACATAGAGAGGTGCCCCAGCAAGCGGAAATGTTTCTTCATTCCATATACAATATTGCCATCCGTCAGAAAGCGGCATATACTGCTGCCAAGTAGCAAGACAGCGTATCACCAATGGAGGTTGTGCTCCACCTCCAAACCAGCAATAATGTATAATCTTAGGTATCATAGAGTTACTACACGAGGCGAGAAATAATTATTCCATTGTTCCCAACAGTTAACTTTCAAGATACTTAATTATCTCGCTTACAATATTCTCACTTGCATTACCGTCACCAAAGAGCGGAGGGAAAGAAACGTGCTTATCGGCTAAAGTTTCATAAGCCTTGATAATTCGCTCATAATCCGCATCAGCAATTAAGCCAGCACCTGCATTAACAATCTCCACCCACTCCGTTTCAGGGCGAAGGATAACACAAGGGGTGCCGTAGAAGAATGACTCTTTCTGTACTCCCCCAGAGTCAGTCATTACAACACGCGCATTTTTCTCCAAACGGATTATCTCAAAGAACGAGGCTGGTTCAGTTATCCGGAAATAGTTATTATTTTTCACACGTTCCAAAAGTTCTTTGGATAACTGTACGGGCAGCATTTTTCGTGTGCGAGGATGGAGAGGCAACACTACATCTATCTGTTCTTTTTCTGCAATGTCTAACAAAGCTCGGAATATAGACTGCAAATTTTCTGCACTATCAGTATTTGCCGGGCGATGGATTGTGGCGAGCACGAAGCCGCGATATGTGAGTCCGAGGCGTTCTATAATATCACTTTGCGTATCCGCCATCAAACTAAAGTACATTGAATTATCATACATCACATCACCGGATAAGATAACTTTCTGCCCTCTTCCGTCAGCAAACTTGATACGCGACTTGATTCCTGCAAAGCCTTCGTCTTCTAAATTCTTCTTTCCTGTCAGTGTCGGAGTAAACAATACAGATGACAACTGGTCGCATACAATACGGTTTATCTCCTCCGGCATAGCCATGTTGAACGAGCGCAGTCCGGCTTCGATATGAAATACCGGTACATGAATCTTAGTCGCAGCTACGGCAGCTGCCAGAGTGGAATTAGTGTCACCATAAACGACCACACCATCATAATGTATCTCCATTAAGATCTTTTCTACACCTTCTATGATTCGTGCAGTCTGCACGCCGTGGGTTCCGCTTCCTACATGCAGGTTATAATCCGGCTCAGGAATACCTAGTTCCCTGAAGAACACTTCTGACATATTCGTGTCATAATGCTGCCCGGTGTGCAAAATATGCTCCAGCACCTGTCCACTAAATCTATTACGTATTGCACGCGAAATCGCTGCCGCCTTGATTATCTGCGGCCGTGCTCCGATGATTGTCAATAGTTTTATCATATTAAACTCTCAACTTATCAACCTATCAACTTATCAACCTATCACCTCTTCTCATCCCAGCCGAAGGGGTGAGGACTCAACGGCAGTTTGGCTAAAGGATGATAGTCTCCCACTAAACCGATCGGTTCTGCATGACGGATCTCCGATACGGTCTCTATACACGGTCTCGCTTCGCTGATACGGAAACCGTTGCCGGCCAGAATCTGCCTATAACTCTCCGTATGCAGCTCCGTGAAACCAGCAGAGAACTCAAACTCCTCTCCGTCGATAGAAAGCGTACGGTAGGTGCGCTTCTCACCCTGAACCGCATTGGCAGGAAGACAATCGGCATTGATAGAGAGGAAATAACGCACGCGCGCCTGCTCCAACTCCAGATAACCGGCTACACGGTCAAAAGACATCACATGCACGATATTCTGTTTCACCGGACCGAAGACCCACTGCAACATGTCATAGAAATGCACTCCGATATTCGTAGCAATACCACCGGATTTATGCACATCGCCCTTCCATGAACTATAATACCATTTGCCGCGGGAGGTGATATAGGTCAGATCCACATCGTAGATCTTGTCCTTCGGACCATTCTCCACTTTCTCCTTGAGAGCACGGATCTTGTCGTGCAGACGCAACTGGAGGATCGTATAAGCCTGATGTCCCGTTTCTTTCTCCAACTCCACAAGGTTGTCAATATTATAAGGATTGAGCACCAGCGGTTTCTCACAGATCACATTGCACCCCAGACGCAAGCCGTAACGGATGAACGCATCGTGGGTGTAGTTCGGAGTACAGATTGACACCCAGTGCAAGGGGTTATCCGTCCGCATCTGTTTGGAGCAGAAACGGTCGAACTGCTCATTCTCGGTATAGAACGAACAATCCGGGAACGAACTGTCCAATCGTCCTACTGAATCAAACTTGTCATACGCCACCAACAGGTTGTTGCCTGTATCGGCTATCGCTTTAATGTGACGCGGCGCTATGTATCCGGCCGCGCCGATTAATGCAAAATTCAATGGTTTCATTATATCTGTTATTTAAATTTCTTCCAAAACTCCGCCCCTGCATTCCGGATTTCTTCGGCAGATTGCGGATAATTCTCTATAAACCAAGTCCAGAATCGTGTTACGTTTATCTTATCTGCCAGCATCAAATCTCTGCGCTCATGATAAGTTTTAGGCGCATCCGGCATTGCTAATATATCATCTATGCTTTCATATAATATCTCCGGTTCTTTGGATGATATTCCTTTCGTAAGATGATATTTATTGTCTAACTCCTCCAGAACGCTTATCTTCTTTGCGCCAACAAAGTCATTAAACCTCAAACATGGCGTTCCTAACATACTTGCCTCAACAGCCATTGATTGAGAATCTCCTATATACAAACCGGCATATGCTAACACATGGTGAATATCCAGCGGTTTAATTCGTAATCTATATTGTTCGAACTCTTCTGGCAACTCTGCTTCTGACGTGATATATACGCTCCCTTTTGCTTTTAACTTGTTGATTACTTTTTCTGCAATTCCTTTGGTAAAACCATGCACTCCGACATCATGATGTGCTGATAGCTTAGCAAAACGAATAATAAAGTATGGTTTATCTAATGGCAGGCCATAACCTTCAACAATCTTTGGATCCGGTTGGAAGTATTTAGGATGCAGATACGTAAGTTTTTGATACCCAGGATACCCTACTTTCTTATAATCCCATTTTCCTGCATCACATACATATGGACATACAACATGACTATAGAATGGAAAAAACATCTTTGCATATAGTTTGATGATATTATAATCATCTTCAAAAAACTCAAATGACGGTATTCGAAGTAATGTACCTACGTAAGCTAATACGCCATCAGACCCCACTAACATATCCGGTTTCTCTTTTCGCGCAATATGCAGCACCTCAATAATTTTCTCGATAAGAAAGATAGCAAGTCCGAACATGCCCCATTTTTTGGGTCTGTTCTTCACTTTATAGAATTGTATTCCAGCATTGATACAAAGTTTCTCCAACACATCTTTCGGCCGGATTACAATTACAACCTCGTGTCCATCACGCTTCAGATTGTCAATAGTGTACCTGAACATCCAAAAATGCGCAGGGTGGCTTATCATAAATAGTACTTTCATTTCTTTATATACGTCGGTATCATTAATAGATGTTTTGTTAATTCTTCTGCTTTGGGGCATGAACCAAGTACATAGCCAAATTCTTGTGCCCAGTATATGGCGTGTGCAAAATGCGTCGCGGTCTCAATACCACGTGCAGCAAATTCTCGCTGCAATACATCGGGCTCATCGCAATGTGCAATGAGCATAAAAGCGTTGATACCCCAAATAAATTTAGGATTGCAGATCGCATATTGCAGATTTATTATTGTTTCCGCATTCGCGCGTTGGGTTGCTATCGCCTCTTCTGCATATGGCAGCCATGCTCTATAGAGTCGGCGTACTCCAGGTGCCATCTTCCGCATCATGATTTGCTGGTGCACTTGAGAATTGGATGATTTTTTCAATCTCATCACCAACCAATAGCATAGTTTCGAATATGCAACAGCCTTTATAAGCATTGAGCAGAATAACTTCACTTGCGATATAAAGCCATATGACGGAAGATGTGAATATAAATCATCAATCCGCAATCTGCAATCTGCATTTGAAGGTAATACCTTCAGTATTCCGCCCTCCCCGAGTGCCGGGAACTTACCTTGATTGATACTATATACGGTAAAATCTCCCTCTACCGGCAACCCGTACCCATGTGCGTTATCAACGATGATTATTGCTTTTGGACAACGCTCACGAATAGCATTGATATCATTATGGATGCCGAACAGATTCGTCACCACGATAGCATCTAAATCTACCGGAATCGTAGCAATATCTATCTTCAATTCTTCAGTTACATCCACAAATACAGGTGCGCAACCTCCATCCACCACAGCATTAGCCACGGTATGACAGTTATAGGCTACCACACCTACTCTACCTCCGTCCGGCAAAGAGGCTCGAAGCGCCAACACAATCCCCGTCCGTGCGTGGTTAAGCAAGTATTCGCCTTCCTTAGGCTCATACTTCTTGCCGAACCAAAACTGCCATTGGCGATGAAACGGAAACTGTATGTCCAATCGTGGTATCATTTCACTATAATCCATTTACCTCCTTTGTCGCCTCCTTCTCTGCGAATTCTATCTATTTTCAAGATATTTATATAACGCTGGACAGAAGAAGGTGCCATATTCAATGTAGTACTTAATTCGTCTCGAGTAATTGTTGGATTTGACTTTATTAGTTCATATACCACCTCGATTTTCTGACCGATTTTCCGACCGATTTTCTGACCGATTTTCTGACCGATTTTTTCACGCTCAATTACACAGTCATGTAGTTTCGTTTCTTTGTTATAGTTAATTCCGACCAAAACCACATCTCCTGCATATTCCTTTAAAGCTTCACCATAACGTTTTTCTTTAATCTGTTCAATAGCTGCCTCTGCAGACTGATCATATTTCAGTTCCAATATGATAGCCGGCTTATCAATATTCCTTCTCGGCACAAGTACGACATCCGCAAATCCTTTTCCTGTAGGCATCTCACGAACCATCACATAATCCCTTCTCGCAGCCACATAAGCCAATGAAAGGACACATGCTAACGAATTCTCATCGTTATATTGTAATATCGATGTATTATCTTGATGCGCGTAGTCTATTGCCGTAGCTACGGCTTCCGTCTTACCGTTTAGCGTGTCCGTCAACAACTGTTCCGATGCATCCAGCATCTTCGCCACATATCCCCATTTTTCATCACGTATAGTCCGTTCAAACTCTTGCTGCACTTCAAAGTTTGGGATTCTGACTACTTGCCGTTTCTGATCATATGAAAGATACCCAAGATGGATCAGCAGCGTTAGCACTCCATTCTTATTCGTAACCTCGTGAATATCATTTGCAAAATCATTCACATCCACGCGGATTTCACCTCCAGCCAGCAACTCTATAACCGCATCTTTCAATCCCTCATAATTCATCGAGATATATCGTCTGAGGCTTTCATATGCAGCTGTAGATGTCCAATAACTAGCGAGCTTACCGCGTATCATTGCCTGCATTACTGCGAAAGGATTATAGATTTCTTTTACATCACCCAATTGGTAGCCATCATACCACTGTTTGACAGACGTCTCGTCCATTTTGTGTTGCTTGCATAAAACATGCACTTCCCCTTCCGTAAAACCAAAATAGCCAGCTAATGGTCCCGGATCTACCATCGAAAACTCAGTAAAGTTGTTCAATGCAGATTCAGTATTATATTGCTTAATAGGAAGAATACCAGTCATATAGACGCCAACAAACATTCGGTTGGTAAAACTATTTTTAAACATTGTCCGAAGCCAATCCACATATTTACGTTTTACCTCATCATTCTCTGTCTCGCGCAATACAGCATCCCATTCATCTATGATTATTATGAATGGTTTTTTTGTATATTCCACCACCTTTAATAGTTGAACCGGTAGTGAATCTGATGTATCAATAGGAGCCTCTGGATAACATTTTGTCAAATCTTTACTTAGTGATTTTCCTATTTCCTGCACAATCTGCTGTTTATCAATATTGGCATCCCCAGTAAAACCACTTATATCCAAATAAATCACAGGGTATTTATTAATATGTTTCTCATAAGTTGGATCTTGGGCTATCTTCAGGTCTTCGAACAAGACATGAGAGTCTACACTATGATCGTAATAGGCGCATAGCATCTTGGCTGCAATGGATTTACCGAAACGCCTGGCACGAGTGACACACATGAACTTGCGTTGCTGTGAACCTAACACACTATTAAAGTACGCTATCAGCATACTCTTATCTATGTACTCATCTACGCGCACGGATTCAAACTCTTTTTTCCCTGTATTTATATACACTCCCATGCTTTATTAATATTATTTCCCGTTTATAATTAATTTATCATGTTCTTTTTATAATGTTTATACTCATTACCAAACCAATACTGCCATTGGCGACGAAATGGAAACTATATGTCTAATTGCGGAATCATTTCCCTTTTATTTTATGATATAAAGCATATGCTTTAGCAGCCATCCAATAGGAGACAGGCCTATGCGCCAGAACATATCGTCCGTAATCGAACATCTCACACCCGTATTTGAGTTTATAATCACGCACACCATATGGTTTGTCAGGTTCACCGCCTCCTCCAAAATCAAAAATATTGTACCCATTTTTCTGTCCCCAGCAGATTACATTCCACATTAAGAAATCGTTCGGTCGTAGTTTGAAGTAATCCTCGTCACTTCCTGCATACCATGCATATAATAGTTTCTTATATCCTAATCTGATTTGTCCGGCAACCATTTTCCCATTATAATACGCTGCAAAAAAGTGCACATTCTCTGGCATTATATCAGTCAGATGTTCAAACAAACTGCTTCCCGCAAATGGGACATGCTTTCGGTGATATGTTTGCTCAAGTAGTTTAACAATTTTTAATCGTTCTTCTACACTCCTGACAACCTTGAATTGCAGTCCTGCCTTTTGCGCCTGTCCTATGTTGCGGCGACGCTCTTTATGCAAACCATTCCATAATTCTTTTTTACTGCGATTAATGCGCAATAGTATATTGAAATGTCCTTTCCTGACATAACCATTGCCTTGTAACACTCCTGATATTCCATCCAGATCGAAAATTGGACGTATCTCCGTATATATTACATAATAAGGTAAATGCCTCTTATATTCTTCAATCAATAGTCGAGCTATGCCAGGATTGTCATTTGCCACTATAGGTCCTCCGGTAATAATAGATCGTGCTGTTAGATGTTTTGCGATGCTATTACCATTGGTTATCACTGTTGCCAACAATACTCCGACTATACGTCCTTGCTTTTTAGCGGCAATCAGTATCGGTCGGTTATTTAAGGTGCACTCATAGACCTGCATCATTTCATAGCTTTGGAACACATTACCCAAACGCTGCTTATACAGGAATGTGGCTATTTCCTCCCGTGTAACAGTCTCATTATCAAGGATTTCTACCCCCCCGAAATTCGTCGTAATTTATTCATTTTCAGCATCTTAACTCCAATCCTCCCTATTTCATAGAGCCATGGTTTAGTAACACATAGGAACCTACCATGCTCCACTTCTTTGCCACCAAACCTAGATTTGAAATCCCGCACGCCGTAGGCCTCATTGGGAGTACCTGCTCCCATCATGTCAAACCTCGGCATACCATGCTCTGCAGCATACATGATTCCCGCATACGTAGCATAAGAAGATGGGAAAATCGATTTCCATTCTCCATCGCGTCCACAAACAAACCATTCGTAGAGACATTTTCCCGCTTGCGCCACGCAAACTGTACCGCCGATAATCTCGGATGCGCCATCCTCTTTGGGTAATGCTACTAAAAGC
>ODAI011192355.1_pt1 | contig 141258 bp, 123 predicted proteins | sample 1539321 | NCBI WGS metagenome assembly ODAI01 (sample SAMN02144231, study PRJEB22623) | gut metagenome | biome: sheep rumen | host: Ovis aries | place: New Zealand
AACAACACCTTCATCGAGAAGGGCTTTGATAAGAAGGGTTACAACTATGTACCTCTCGGACTCGTAGCTCAGAAGGGCCAGACAAAGAACCAGTGGCACGCTTATGCAGACGTACCGAACGTTTCTTCCGGTATTGCTGTAACAACTAAGTGTCAAGATCCGGATAAGGCATTTAAGTTCCTGAACACCTGCCTTGATCAGGATATCCACGATCTCCGTTTCTGGGGTATCAAGGATGTAGACTACCTCGTAGATGCTGACGGTATGTACTACAGAACAGAAGAAATGAGACAGAACTGGCAGTCTGATGCTTACCTCGCTAAGCACGTCTGCACATACTCCTACTTCCCGCAGTGGGGCGGTACTTCCCGTGATGGTAAGAACGCTATGAAGCCGGGTGACCAGGAGTCCGAGTTCTTCGCAACTCTCTCTGATCCGCTCAAGAAGGCATTTGAAGCATACGGATACACCGCTTACGGTGACTTCCTCAGATCTGAGCACATCACAGAGCTTGGTTTCTGGTATCCGATGTATTCTCACTCCAACGACATGGATACAACAACCGATTACGGTATGGCTTGGACCAGAATGGGTGAGTGCAAGCACGAGTGGCTGCCGAAGGTAGTTATCTCTAAGGACTTCGAGTCCGATTGGGAGAAGTATCAGAAAGCTTATAAGGATTGTAAGCCGGAAGTCTTCCTCGCAGAGATGCAGAAGGAGCTCGATCGTCGTATCGCTCTCAGCAAGTAATTAATTTATCTAACTGATGTGTGGTGGCAACCACTGTTGTAGGACTGTGGTTGCCATCACTCGGTTTAGGGGGAAAACAATACATGAAGGTTGGTAAAAGCGGCGGCAGCGGTTCCGTCGTTCTTAAAAATAAAATAACAAAGACCGAACTTCGACGTCAGAGTGTACTTCTCATCATTGCCGGTCTGTATGTTATTTATGGTATTGTGTTTTATTACCTTCCATTAGCCGGTTGGACGATGGCATTCGAGAACTTTAAGCTCAAGGATGGTGTCTTTGGTTCCGAGAAGGTCGGATTTAAATGGTTTAAAACACTCTTTGAAGATAAGACCTTTATTCGTGTAATTCGAAACACACTTGCAATGGGTGTTATTAACCTCATTGCTACGACTGTTACTGCTATTGGTTTTGCTATTCTTTTAAGTGAAGTTCGTAATGTGATGGGTAAGAAGATCGTTCAGACGATTTCCTACCTGCCTCACTTCCTTTCCTGGATCGTTGTTACAAGTATCGTAAAAGATGCTTTCGCAACAAAGGGAATGATCAATGAGCTCCTTACAAGCTTGGGAATCATAAAGACTCCTATCAGCTTTTTCATGCATACTCAGTATTTCTGGCCGATCGTTGCCATCTCCAATGTTTGGAAGGAAACAGGTTGGAATGCTATCATCTATCTTGCTACTATCACAGCTATCGACCCGTCTCTTTATGAAGCGGCCGCTATGGATGGTGCCGGAAGATGGCAGAGAATTAAGCATATTACCATTCCGGGTATTCGTTCCACGATCATCATTCTGTTGATCATGAATATCGGTAATGTTATCAATGCAGGATTTGAAGTACAGTATCTGCTCGGTCTTGGTGTACTGAAGCCGGTATCTGAGACGATCGACATCTACGTACTGAATTATGGTATGAAGAACTTCTCTCTTGGTACTGCAGCAGGTATTTTCAAAACATTTGTATCAATGACCCTGATCTTGCTATTTAACTTTATAGCCAAGAAGACAGGCGATGAACGTCTGTTCTAGGGAGGTAGAAGCATATGTTTAAAGGTAAATCAAAACACAAGATGTCTAGATGGGACTGGGCATTTGTTATCTGCAATACAACATTTCTTGTCCTGTTCTGCATCGTTACACTTTATCCTGTACTGAATACGCTGGCATATTCTTTTACAGACAGCTCCGAAGCAATTCTGAAGAACATTCACTTGCTTCCCAGAAAGCCTACCCTGGCAGCGTATAAACAGGTATTTGCAATGAAGGGCTTCCGTCAGGGCCTTATCGTTACGGTTTCCCGTACTATTCTGGGCTCTTTCCTGTCACTCTTTGCAAACGCTCTGCTCGCGTTCATCGTTTCCAGAAAGACGTTCCTCTTTAAGAAGAGCCTCTCTCTGTTCTGGGTAATCACAATGTATGCTAGCGGCGGTCTTATTCCTTCCGTTATCTTGATGAGATATCTCCATCTCACCGGAACATTCTGGGTATATATTTTCCCGGGTCTTGTAAGTGCATTTAATCTTCTCGTCCTCCGTACTTACATGAACTCTCTTCCGGATTCGTATGAAGAGTCTGCTCAGCTTGATGGCGCGGGTCACATGACGGTTTTCACAAAGATTATTTCTCCTCTTTGTAAGCCTGTATATGCGACAGTATTCCTGTTCGTTGCTGTAGGTCACTGGAACTCCTGGTTCGACGCTATGGTTTATAACAGACTGAAGGATAAGAATACTACTCTGCAGTATGAGCTTCAGAAACTCCTCAGCAGTCTCACTCAGCTCAATCCTTCGACAACTTCTGAAGGTAAGACTGAGAACATGACAACTGAGATCCAGGTTCGTGCAGCTGCGACGATCGCGACAATGCTCCCGATCATCTGCCTGTATCCGTTCCTGCAGAGATACTTTGTAACTGGTCTTACGATCGGTGGTGTCAAAGAGTAATACTTGCAAAAAAATATGTGCTACCTGTCCGTATTTATATGGACAGGTAGCATTTTTTTGCGTAAAATCTTTGACGAAGGAGTGAGATAATGGACATTTTCAAGTACGACAGTCCACTGATGTCGTTTTTAAATACAGTTTTTGACTTGATGTTTTTAAACATCCTGTGTTTTATATGCTGCATCCCGATCATTACGATCGGACCTGCGCTTGCTGCGAAATATGATGTGGCGATGCGTATCGTCAGAAAAGAAGAGCCTACGATCTTTCGTCCGTTTTTTAAAGCATTTAAGAACAATTTCAAGCAGTCGATCATTATTTGGAGTGTACTGCTTGTTGCTTGTTTTCTCTTATTTATTGATTGGAATTGGATCTTTCAGAACGGAATCGGTAATGTTTCGCCATTCTATCTGATGGCTGCTATTCTTACAACCATGATCGTTTCATTTATCATAATGACGATCTTTCCTATCATAGCCAGATTTGAGGTAACGATCAGAGAAGCTTTCAAAACATCCGTGTTATTCTCGATGGTTTATTTCCTCGGACTTCTTTCTGTTTCGATCATCTCTGTTTTCTCGGTATATCTTTGCATCAAATACATGAGATTCCTTCCTCTTGTTGTCGTAGTTTCCCATGTTATCATTGTTTTCTGTCTGTGCTTGATTCTTGTCCGTGGTTTTTCCAGGCTGGAAGAAAAGTATGCTGATACAGAGACTGCTGATGAGGAGAAGACTGATTCTTCTGAGGAGGCCGACAACTAATCATGTCCGACAAAGAAACTGAAAAGACTTCGGTGATTGAAACCGAAATAAAAGAATCTGCAGAAACTGAAAAAGAGAAGAAAACTGAAGATGAGACCTTTTCCAGGCCAAAACCGCAGAAGTTTTCCGAGATGGATCTTGGCCAGAAGATTCAGTTCCTGCGTGACTATTATCTGATCAAAGTGTTGATAGTAGTTGCTATTCTGTTAGTCGCAGGCTGGCTCATTCATGATATTGTGCAGAATAAAAAGATCGTTTATTCCGGAGCAGGCGTCGGTGTGGACGTTTCGGAAAGCGGAAGTGAATTTCTGCAAAATGGATTTATTGATTATCTTGGTGACGATTATTCCAAGAAAAAAGTCGGATATGGCGATAATGTACTCCTGGTTCCGACCAGCAGTGAATATAATGACAGCTCGGTGGAAATGGCTTTTTTCTCTCAGATCGAAGGAGATATGTTCCAGTTTCTTCTGATCACAAAAGAGAAGTATGAGTATTTCATGCCGTATGAAATATTCATCGATCTTAACGAGCTGAATAATTTTGCGAATTACTCTCAGAATGAGATCCTTTATAACGCGCAGGGAAATCCTGAAGCGATAAAGTTAACAGATGAGATGAAAGATAAACTCGGAGCAAGACAGAATGAAGTGTATCTGTGTTTCTCCAACAGAAATGATCACAGGGAATTAAACGAAAAGATGCTTGATTATCTGTTCTCGTAGAGGAGGAGATGACATGAAACTTTCCAGTATCTATAGTCAGGGTATGGTACTTCAGCGTGAATCGGTCAATCTGATCCGCGGTACTTTTGAAGAAAATGAAGAGATTTCCGTTTCTTTCGATGCAGAAGCACTCGATGTTGAATATGACAGTGAGAAGATGCTTTGGAGCGCTTCTGTTCCTGAAATGCCTGCTGGTGGCCCGCATTCATTATGTATAAGTGTAAACGGGAAAAAGAATCTCGAGATATCGGATATTCTCTTTGGAGATGTGTTTATTCTTGGGGGGCAGTCCAATATGGAGCTGCCGCTGATATGGACAACTGATTTCCACTATGACGAGATCAGAAGTGCTGATTTTGCCGAGATCCGGCAGTTTGAAGTTCCGAAGATCCCGCTGTTTGGTAAGATGAATGATATTCTCGAAGGTGGTTCCTGGGTCAATGCAGATCAAGGTCATATCAATAATTTCAGTGCGATCGGATTCTACTTCGCGAAAGAAAAGTACTTGAAAGACCATATTCCTGTTGGTCTTGTCCAGACAGCTGTCGGCGGAGCACCGGTAGAAAGCCTCATGAGCGAGAAACACTTAAGAGAGTGCTTCTCTAGTATTGAAAGCGAGTATATTCATTCCGGCGAATGTAATAAGGATAAGAGTAAAGGCTGCTTATGGTGTTATAAGGAAAAACTTTCAAAATACAGTGACATGAATTACGTTGCTTCTGTTGCGAAAGAGGATATGCAGCGCCAGGAGAAATGGCATAAGGACGTTGATGACAGAGATCCGGGCTTGAATGAAGACTGGATGAATCTCTGGCAGGACGATGTGTATGAGACATTCAATATGCCTCAGACATTCTATAAGACGAAGTATGAGAAATTTAAAGGCAGTATCTGGCTTCAGCGTACTATTGAGGTTCCGGACGACTGGTGTGATCAGGAAGTTGAGCTGAGGCTTGGAACCCTGATGGATGGGGATACGACCTATGTCAACGGGAATTATGTCGGCGGGTTCGGTTTTAAGTATCCTCCGAGAAGATTCTTTCTAAAGCCGGGAACTCTTCATGCCGGGAATAATGTGATCACGATCCGTCTGGTGATCGATACCAATATCGGTGGTGCCGTCGAAAAGTGTCCTTATTATCTGAAACTGGGAGAGAAAAAGATCGATCTTTGCGGCTCTTGGAAGATGAGGATCGGAGCAGCTTCGGAAGATCTGGAAGGCCAGACATTCTTTATCTGGTCGCCGACAGCGCTCTTTAATTCCATGATCTATCCGATCCGGAACTATTCCGCAAAGGCGATTCTTTTCTATCAGGGAGAATCGAATTGTGAGTACCCTCAGTATTACGGTCCATTACTTCAGGAAATGGTTTCTGAGTGGAGATCGCTTTTTGGTGAGAAACTACCGTTTTATATGGCGGAAGTGACATATTGGCTCGGAGATGGTCCGGTATATGACGAGGATCCATTTGATGGAGTTCGTAAAGTCCAACATGAGGTTGAATCAAAGATTGCGGATTGCTATTTGATACCGACATATGATCTTGGGTTCTATAACGACCTTCACCCGCAGAATAAAAAAGAAGTCGCCCTGCGGTTCTTTGAAAAATATACGGAAAACGAATGATAAAAGAAAAGACAGCTGTTTATCAGCTGTCTTTTTTGATTCCAGACAAAGGATTCTTCGATACGGCATCATGCAGCGATTCTTCGTCCACATGCGTGTAGATCTGTGTTGTAGCGACACTCTGATGCCCCAGGATCGCCTGAAGTGTTCTGATATCGACCTGACCGTATTTATACATCAAGGTAGCACAGGTATGACGAAGCTTGTGTACGGAAAAAGATGAGGCATCTATGCCGGAAGCGGAAAACAACCGCTTGATGATATTCTGGATCATCGGAGCACTGATCCTGGTACCGCGGCTGCTGAGGAAAAGTGCTTCTTTATCTTTTTTCTTCATGGTGTCCCTAAAAGGGTAGTAATCTTCCAGCGCACGAAGACATGCATCATTTAAATAGATCGTGCGTTCTTTGTTGCCTTTTCCGACAACTCGAAGAGTATCATCGGAAATATCTGACAGATCGATATTTCTAAGCTCGGACAAACGCATGCCGCAGTTTAAAAAGAGCGTGACGATGCAGTAGTCGCGCTCGGCAAACTCGCTGGTGGATGATTCAGCAGCAGAGAGAAGATTGCGGCTCTGCTCCAGATTCAGATATTTCGGCAGGCGCTTGGCACGTCTCGGGGTTTCAAGATCATAAGAAGGATCATCCTTGATAATGCGTTTTTTTTGAAAAAGATACTTGAAAAACGACTTTAACGTGGCCACTTTCCTGGCACGCGTAGCAGAGGATGCTTTTCTTTCACGGGAAAGATAGATCATAAACGCGAAAAGGTCATCGGAAGTAATGCTGTTAAGGAATTTCTCGTCTATGTCGCTGATGGATATATCCTCAAAAGCAGTTTTGTCGTCGAGTTTTACCAGCCCGCGATCCATTTTCAGGAACCGGAAAAGAAGGAGAAGATCGTATTTATACTCCTTGATCGTAAGCGGAGATTTTTCCTGGACTGCCTGCATATATCTCAAATACTGTTCAAGTATCGGGAATGTGGCATTTTCGCCGGAAGATTTTCCTTTGGGACGGCTCATAACTCCTCCTGATTAAGCAAAACATATACTCTTAGGCTAATAGTAACACAAATAACGAAAAAATAACTTGCTTTCCGAATACTGTTGCGCTATAATACACCCATCAAAGACAAATGTCCACGACACGCGGACAACGAAAGAGGAAAGCAAAATGGCAAAGTTAAGAGTTGGCGTTATTGGCGCAACAGGTTATGTAGGACAGAGATTTATCTCTCTGCTGGATGATCATCCGTGGTTTGAGTGTGTAGCAGTAGTTGCTTCTCCGCGTTCTGCCGGTAAGCCTTATGCAGAGGCTGTTGAGGGCAGATGGAAGATCGACTGTGATATGCCTTCTTATGTGAAGGATATGATCGTAGAAAGCACAGAAGATATTGAAGAAGTCTGCAAAAAGGTTGATTTCGTATTCTGTGCAGTTGATATGAAAAAGGATGAGATCCGTGCTCTTGAAGAAAAGATTGCAAAACTCGAGACTCCGGTCGTATCCAATAACTCCGCGAACAGATGGACTCCGGATGTACCGATGATGGTTCCTGAGATCAACTCCGATCATGCGGCTATTATTGAAAAGCAGCGCGAAAGACTTGGTACTAAGCGCGGATTTATCGCAGTTAAGCCAAACTGCTCCATCCAGAGCTATGTTCCGGCTCTTACACCTCTTCTGGGTTTTGGCATCAAGTATATTAATGTATGCACCTACCAGGCGATCTCCGGTGCCGGTAAGACATTCAAGGATTGGCCGGAAATGGTCGGTAACATGATTCCTTATATCGGCGGTGAAGAAGAGAAGAGTGAGCAGGAGCCGTTGAAGGTCTGGGGTCACATTGAAGGTAATGAGATCGTTAAGGCGGAAGCTCCGATCATTTCTGCACAGTGCTATCGTGTTGCTGTACAGGAAGGCCATACTGCCGCAGTTTCTGTAAAGTTTGACAGAAAGCCGACGAAAGAGGAGATGATTGAAGCTTGGAAAAATTATAAGGGAGCTCCTCAGGAACTCGATCTTCCGCATGCTCCGAAGCACTTCCTTCAGTATATCGAAGAGGATAATCGTCCGCAGCCGGCTCTGGATGCCAAGTTTGAAGGTGGCATGGGTGTTTCGATCGGCCGTTTGAGAGAAGATCCGATTTTCGACTATAAGTTTACCTGCCTTTCCCATAACACTCTTCGCGGTGCTGCCGGTGGAGCGATGCTCACTGCAGAGTTCCTTTATAAGAAGGGCTATCTGACAGCAAAAGATTGATGATCCTGGGCCCCCGGCATCCGTATCCTTTCTGCAAAGACCATAAAGCCTTCCGGGAAATATGGCCGCAGCGGGATCGGGTGACCGGGTTCCGTTTTATCCTCTCTTTCTGGAAAATGTTTTTGGAAAAAAGTGTTGACGAAACAGGCTATTATCGTTATAATCTTTCTTGCGCTTTGAGAAATGGGTACAAACTCAAACAAGCGGGCCTTTAGCTCAGTTGGTTAGAGCAACCGGCTCATAACCGGTCGGTCTTGGGTTCGAGTCCCTGAAGGTCCATTTTTTCAGAACTTTAAAAACTGTATTTGGCCCATTGGCTCAGTTGGTTAGAGCGCCGCCCTGTCACGGCGGAGGTCGTCGGTTCAAGTCCGTCATGGGTCGCAAATTTTTGATTTTTGGAGCTAGTCGCGCCATATATGATAGCGCTCCTAGACAAAAATCAAAATTTTAGACAATTGCAGAGCAATTGTCGTGGGTTCGGACGTGAGCATTAGCGCTCTCGGACGAAAAACGAATTCCAATCGATTTATTTGGGGTCTTAGCTCAGCTGGGAGAGCATCTGCCTTACAAGCAGAGGGTCATAGGTTCGAGCCCTATAGGCCCCAGGAACCTTCGGGTTTATGCCGGCGTGGCGGAACTGGCAGACGCACAGGACTTAAAATCCTGCGAGGGTAAAACTTCGTACCGGTTCGATTCCGGTCGCCGGCAGGAAAGAGTTACAAATCAATTCGGTTTGTAACTCTTTTTTTATCCACGACTATCTAATGTATACTAATATTGACATATCAATAAATATGTTTATAATAATAAACATAATATGAGAGGTTTTAACATGAAGAAAGCATCGTATAACATTTTACCTCCTACAGAAGAAATATTGGCTACTATGGGAGAACAGATTAAACTAGCCAGGCTTAGAAGGAATCTTTCGACTGAACTTGTGGCAGAGCGCGCTGGAATAAGCAGGGCTTCGCTATGGAAGGTTGAAAAAGGAGACCCTTCGGTAGCTATGGGTATTTATGCTGCTGTTTTGCATGCCCTCAATAATATGGACAGAGATTTATTAATGGTTGCAAAGGATGATGTACTGGGAAGAGAGCTTCAGGATATAAATCTTTTGCCAAAAAAAAGAGCTTCTGGCAGAAAAGGATAAAATATGGCTGGTGATAAAAACATTTTGGTTTATGACGATTTTAGTTTTGATAAGCCTTGTTTCATGGGGAATTTGTATGTTCAGGTTATCAGGGGATCGGAAACCTATTCTTTTGAATTCAGTGAAGAATGGCTAAAAAAAACTGGTTACAGTATAATTCTTGATCCTGAACTTTTTTCGATTCGCGGAAGACAGTATACGAATGGTAAGAGTATTTTTGGTGTTTTTGCGGATGCTTCACCTGACAGATGGGGAAGAAATCTGATGAACAGGAGAGAACGTATTCTTGCTGAGAAAGAAAATCGAAAACCGTTCAAGTTATATGACAGTGATTATTTGCTTGGAGTATATGACGAAACAAGGATGGGCGGTCTTCGATTTAAACTTGAAGGGGAAGGTAGCTTTTTAAGTGAAGATAAGAACATTCCTGTTCCTCCATGGACTTCGCTAAGAACATTGGAAGAGGCTTCAAGGAAATATGAGAAAGATGAAAACGGACTAAACGATAAATGGCTCAGCCAATTAATTAAACCCGGTTCTTCATTGGGCGGAGCAAGACCTAAGGCTACAGTGCTTGATGAAAATGGTAATCTTTGGATAGCTAAATTTCCCTCAAAGCATGATGAGAATGATTCGGGAGCGTGGGAAAAGGTTGTGTATGATCTTGCCAAATTGTGCGGACTTGACGTATCGGAAGCGAAACTTGAGAAATTTTCAAAGGATGGAAGTACTTTTTTGGTTAAAAGATTTGACAGAAACGGCAGAAGAAGAATACATTATGCTTCAGCAATGACACTTTTAGGGAAAAAGGACGGAATGTCAGCGGCTGACGGAATAAGTTATCTTGATATAGCGGCATTCATCAAATCTAACGGTGCAAAACCTAAATCGGATTTGATTGAATTATGGAAACGTATAGTTTTCAATATGATGGTTTCGAATACAGATGATCATTTACGGAATCATGGTTTTCTTTTAAAAGAAAAAGGATGGGCTTTATCACCGCTTTTTGATGTTAATCCTGTTCCTTACGGGAACGAATTATCACTGAATATAAATGAATTTGATAATCGAATTGACATAGAATTGGCGATAGGAATCAGCAATCTTTTTGGAATATCAAATAAAGAAGCAAAATCCATATCCGAGGAGATGCAGGAAACAATAAATAAGAATTGGATGGTATTAGCTGAAAAATACTGCCTTTCCAGGGGTCAAATTCAAAAAATGAGCCCGGCTTTTGAGATGTATAAGTAATTATTTATATAATTTTATATACTATTACTAACAGGTTCTTAAACCGGGTTCAGAAAGATTAGTGAGACAGCAAAGCTCCTTTCTTACAGTATTTTCGCCGCATTCGGAAGTTCGATTCCGGTCGCCGGCAGGAAAGAGTTACAAATCAATTCGGTTTGTAACTTTTTTTATTGCTTTTGAGGCAATATATTCTATTATGTTTATAGGTGTACAAAGTTGACAAAGCGTACACAATGCGCATATAATAAAATTGTAACGGAAGACATTTTAAGGGAGAATTAATATGGATTTACTGAATGCTACGGATGTCCGTAAAAATTGGTCTATTACGCTCGATCAGGTTGCACATGAAAGACCGGCATATGTGAAGAGAACGCATGACAATGTTGCTATTATAAGTGTTTCGACCTTGAACTTAATGTTGTCAGGTTATCATTTTTGTGCTCAAAAGTATAAGGAAAAAGACGGATCGGTTACATTAAGCGCGGTTGATCTGGATATTGTTGTGAATGAGGCGAATGAGCAAGCAGCAAAGCGCAGATTGGCTGAGTATATCAAAGAATATGCGGAAGAGTTTTATGAAGAGTATGCGCTTTGGAGCAAGGCGCCGAACCGAGTAGGGCACATTCCTTATGTTTTTAAAGCGCTTACCATGGATACGAATGCAATCGAGGGAGACATTATATGCCAAAGTGGAAAGAACTAAAGCGTTTCTGCGAGCGAGACGGATGGGAATGCTATAAAAGTACCGACCATGATTTTTATCGTAAGATTATGCCGGATGGAACTATTAAGAGGACTAAGGTCTCAAGAGGCAGTGGAGAGATACATCCATACATGTGGAAGGAAATTCTGAAAAAACAGTTACAGGTGACGGAAGAGTACTTTAACGGTATGATCTAAGAGTTACAAACCAATTCGGTTTGTAACTCTTTTTTGCTATAATATAAGTGACTCTCGCTTTGTGTCGTGTTCAATTTTCCACTAAAATTATATTATTTTCCTGAAAGGAGGTGCAAGATGGACCAGCAAAAGACAGGGCAGTATCTGAAAAAACTCAGAAACGAAAAGAAACTGACGCAGGAGCAGCTCGCTGAGAAATTTAATGTCAGCTCAAGGTCGGTTTCCAGATGGGAGACCGGAAGAAATCTTCCGGATATTTCCTTGTTGGTTGAGATTGCCGATTTTTACGAAGTCGATGTCAGGGAAATAATAGACGGGGAAGCAATGCCCCGGGAGGAAGAAAAAAAGCAGGAAGTTGCGGAAAAAATGGCGGATTATGCAAAGCAGGAGAAGAGTCGCCTGTTAAAATTCATTCAGGTGATCAGTTTTGCGGGTGTGATTATAGGGATCGTCGCAATTGTTCTTCAGATGCTTACTTATGAACCGGATCTTCGGAAATCCGGTGCAATACTCCTTACACTGATTGTAACGGGAGTGATGGCGGTTATATCCTTATATGTTGCGGGAATTTTGCAGAAAATCGTTCAAAACAGAAAACTGTTTACCACAATTAAGGTCGTAACCATTGTTTTGACGGGGATAGTAACCACCTATGCGCTGCTCGGTATACTGACCATCGGTATATTTTACCTGATGGGAGCGGCGGCCAAGGTGGAAGTCAGTAATGATATTTCCGGGTATCAGACCATCTTTAACAGCCCGGGGTCGGAAAAGTACGGAGTCTTAAGTACCGGGAGGTTTGATATTTTCCCCGGGCAGATTACAGGTGATATGCAGGTAAAAGATTATCAGTATATGTATTATAATCCGTTTGATGCACAGCACATCGCATATCTGACGGTAAAATACAACGAGGAAGATTACCGAAACGAAACCGACCGGCTCCGCCAAATCGGCGTAGAGGATTTTATCGGAATTTACAGCGTTTCGGCTGAACCGGACGGATATGATTTACTTGCAATGGATTTGGATGAATACAGTGGATTCGTCTATGCAATGATTCCCGAGGGGGCAAATGCGGAGCGTGAAATCACATATGTCGGAATCGAGTTTTGCAATTATTCTCTCGATGTGGATATTCATCAGTATCTGCCGGATGAGTATTTATTGAAGGATTTTGACGCAAGCGATAACAATCTGTACAGACAGAAAATGCTTCCGTAAGGGATCGCACTTTACCGTTTTTTATACACGAGCAGTTCCGGATTTTCGCCGTCCTTCTCGTATGTGCATATGAGGATGAAATCCATATTTGCCAGAACGCCGAAGCAAAGGCCGTCCACAATTTCCGACGGCAACTGATTTCCGAGGTATGTTGCACCGTCGTCTAAGAATTTTACCTTCATTCCGCCGGGGAGACGGTATTCTAGATTTACGAATTTTCCGACAAGAGCATTTAACTTCTCAACCTTCGGCATTCCTTCGATGTGAAGATCGTTAATCTCCCGGATTAATTGTTCCTTAAACTCATCGAACGCTCCGTCATCGCCGAGCTCCTCATAATGTTTCCAATAATCCAGTTTAGGAAGCATTTCCTGCATATAGGCGCGGGCCTGCTCCTCACTGAATCCCTGTTCGGTCATGTGGGGGATGCAAATGTCAATCAAATCGTCCATGTTGCTGTAAGTGTAGGTTCCGTCGGCATAACACCACTTGCAGTATTTTTCGTTCAGGCTGCCGTCCTTATCTCTTCCGATGATTTCGTCGCCCATCGGCATTCCGCAACACTGGCAGATCAGCTGTCTGGGGGAACCGAGCAATGTGTTGATGGATACATCAAAAAGCTTTGAAAGTAATTTCAATGTTTCTGTATTCGGCACTGTTTCACCGGTTTCCCAACGTGATACCGCCTGTCTGGTCACAAAAACCTTCTCCGCAAGTTCGTCCTGGGATAATCCGTTTTTGGTTCTGAGTTCATATATGATTTCCTGTGTGCTCATGTCTGACACCTCCTTATGAACTTATTTTACTACGCCTAAATGATAAAATCACGCAACGCGCTGTTGCGTATAGCGGATTAAATTTAACAACCGTTGCAGGAAAGAATTCCCCCGCCTCTAAGCATAGCGAAGGCGGGGGATGAATTTCCGCCCTGGCAACGGTTTATTAATTGCCATGTCCCGAACGTTTGTTTGCATTTTGTGGCCGTTTGTGTTATAATTCTTTTATGGGTAGACCGCGAAACTTACAAACCAATAACCATTCCGTTTTTGAAATATATTATCATCTTGTTTTGGTTATAAAAAAACCGTCGGAAAGTGATTGATAACGATATCTCAAAACGTCTTTTGGAAATTTTTGATTATGTCGCTCCAAACTACCACATATGCATAAAAGAGTGGAATCATGATAAAGATCATGTTCACATTCTGTTTACAGCAAGACCTGATACGGACCTGGTAAAATTTATCAACGCTTATAAATCCGCAAGTAGCAGGATTATAAAACAGGAATTTCCCGCTATCCGAACAAAACTGTGGAAAGAATTCTTCTGGAGCAGTTCCTACTGTCTTATTACAACCGGAGGTGTTACCACGGAAATCATCAGGAAATACATTCTTTCCCAAGGAGAATAAATGGCAAACAAAGCAATTAAATACAGGCTATATCCTACAAGTGAACAATGCGTTTTATTTGCCAAAACCTTTGGCTGTTGCCGGAAGGTTTATAACTTAATGCTCGCTGACAAGATTGCCTATTATCAGTCTACCGGGAAGAAACTCACTAATACTCCTGCGATGTATAAAAAAGAATATCCCTATCTGAAGGAAGCAGACAGTCTTGCTCTTGCCAACGAACAGCTTCATCTGCAAAGTGCCTATAATAACTTCTTCCGGGATAAGCGAATCGGATTTCCGAAATTCAAATCTGCAAAGCGTAGTCGGAAATCCTATACCACAAACAACCAGAACGGAACGATATCCCTGACCGAAAACAGCATCCGGCTTCCGAAAATTGGTTTCGTTAAAGCAGTGCTTCATCGTAGACCGGAAACGAACTGGGTGTTAAAGTCAGCCACCATTTCGCAGGACAGTGACGGAAAGTACTACGCTTCTGTTTTATTTGAGTATGATGAAACAGTTACTCCCATGAACAACCCGAAAAAAGTACTTGGAATTGATTATAAATCAGACGGTCTTTATAAGGACTCCGACGGGAATAGTGATACAGGGCATAAATACTACCGTATGAGCCAGAAAAAGCTTGCTCGGGCACAGAGGAAGTTAAAACATAAAACCATCGGCAGTAACAATTATAAAAAGCAACAGTTAAAAGTTTCCAAAATCCATAAGCATATCGCGAATCAGAGATTGGATCATCTGCATAAAAGGTCTACTGAGATAGCCAATCAGTATGACGTTGTTTGTGTAGAATCCCTTAATATGAGACTTCTCTCCAATAAAGGTTTTGGAAACGGGAAAGCCACTATGGACAACGGGTACGGAATGTTCCTAAACATGCTGGAATATAAACTTCGTGACCGTGGCAAGTACTTTATCAAAGTGGATAAGTGGTATCCTTCCTCCCAAATCTGCAGCCGGTGTGGAAAAAGAAAGAAAATAACTCTTTCCGAAAGGATTTATAAGTGCGAATGTGGTCTTACCATAGACCGGGATCTCAATGCAGCAATCAACATTCGGGAAGAAGGCTTACGTATACTGAAACTGGCAATCTGATAATAATTATCCTGTAGGCTCGGAACGAGCCGAACTTACGCCTGTGGACATCGTATAAGACGCTGTGTTACAAAACATGGTAGCCGGTGCAATGGTGGTTGAAACAGGAAGCCCCCGCCTCTAAGCGTCAGCGTAGGCGGTGGGTAGTTCACATTCAATTAGCCTTTTATTTGGACGTCCGAATCTTACTTATATCTTACCTAAGAGGAGGCTTTTTGGATGAATAAAGAACAATTGCATACGTATATTGAGCAAAACACCGGGAACGAGAGCAATGTCTGTCAGATTTATGCCATCAAAGACGGTGAAACCGTATATGATGATTGCTGGCGCGGATTTCAGACGTTTGATGCTATGAATGTCAATTCCGTCACGAAAGGCATTGTGGCATTACTGGCGGGAATCGCACTGGATAAGGGATGCATTAAGAGCGTTGATCAGAAAGTGATGGAGTTTTTCCCCGATTACTCAGTGAAAAGAGGAGAGAAGACAATCTATGATGTTACAATCAGACATCTGCTCACGATGACGGCTCCGTACAAGGGAAAGTCCGAACCATGGAAAAAGGTCTGTACTTCCGATGACTGGACGCTGACGATCCTTGATTTTCTCGGAGGGAAAAGCGGTATTACTGGAGAATTCAGGTACGCTACGCTTGGCATTCAGATTCTTGGGGGAATAATCGAAAGAGCATCCAAAGAAAAATGCATCGATTTTGCCAACCGATATTTGTTCGAACCACTCGGACTTCCCCGGCGCATTCTGCATGGGGGCAGTTCCAAGGAAGACCAATTTAATTACCTGATGAACAAAAATCCCAGGAAATATGAATGGTTCGCCGATCCCAATGGTACTGTCACGTCCGGCTGGGGTTTGTGCATGTCGGCAAGGGATATGGCGGTGATCGGAGACATGGTTTTGTCAGGTGGCGAATATAACGGTAAAAGAATCGTTTCCGAGGAATACATAAAAGACATGCTTACACCTCATCTTAAACTGGGTGAGAGATTCGGAAATATGAACTACGGATATTTATGGTACAAGCCCTATGACGATAAAGAGGTGTATGCGGCAATCGGTGACGCGGGAAATATCATCTATGTCAACAAAGAGTTAAATGTATCCGTCGGAATGACGGGAACGTTCAAGCCAAGAATCTTTGACAGGGTCGATTTTATCGAGCAGAAAGTATTACCGGCGATTCCGGAGAAATAACAGAGTGTATAAGAAAGCCCGGTCCGCAAATTACGGATCGGGCTTTTAATATGCATGTTTGTATGAATCTGTGAAACTTTTCAATTACCGAACGAAGAAACTTCCAAGGCTGAAGCCTGTCGGTAACGGAATGGTAACCATGTAGATCGTTGCGATGACAAGAAGTACGATCGAGATGATCAGTACAACCACACGGTTGGGAAGCTTCTTGAAGATTCCGACAATACCGAGTAAGAAGAGTACGATGGAATAAAGAACGGTAACCAGGTTGTATGCGTCTCCGTTTGCGTTGTCCGTACGGCCTTCCTCGAGCAGTGCCTCGGCCTCATCAAGTGTCTCATTTGCTTCGGTGTAATAACCGTCTACAAACCCTTCCATGTCGAAAGGTGTTGCATCATTTTCAAATGCCCAGTCGATTGCTTCCGCGAAATCTTCGGATGCGTTATCTGCGATCAAAAGGTCGATCTTTTCATCAATTAATGCAGCTTCTTTGGTGTTTCCGTTTGCCTGGGCGACGTCCTTGTCAAACAGGTAATCATTGATGGTGTTCCAAAGAAGCATATCCTGCATATACATCTGGGAAGCTTCATTGTACATGGAGTTGCCTTGTGCGGAAAGGTTGTTGCTCTTCGTATAATTGGTTGCCTGGTTTCCGCCGTGCAGGGAACCGATCCAGGTTGCCCATGCGGTAAGGATGGCAGTGATGCCAAGAAAAATCGCGGTAACCAGTTCCAGTTTGCTCTCATCGATTTCTTTTTTCTTTTTGCCTTCGGTTTCTGCAGCTTCAACTTTTACATTTTCTTCTGACATAATAGAATTCCTCCTGAAATAATAATCTATCTTTGTATGCCAAAGCGTATTTTATCATATTATCGTGCAAAAGGGAAAGAAGAATCAGGATAAAACGAAAAAGCCTTCCTTATACTCCTTGATCAGATACGGATGAGCCGCGGCGTACGCGAATAAATCATCCTGCAGTTTGGTGCGGACAAAGGTTTTTACGGTTTCAATGTCCAGTTTGTTGATCGAAGGACAGGTCGGCGTCAGCGCGATGACAATCTCGCCATCCGCTTTTCGCATTACGCGAAGGGGCCAGATTTTGCAGTCCCAGGGCTTTTCTTCGTCGTTTAGAAGACAACCGCGCCCGCCAAGATAAGGGCAGGGAGCCTCTTCCTCGGGTGAGTCGGTTAAGTATTTACCGGACAGATCGTAGGTTGCGTAATTTTGGGAGTCGGATGTAAATTCCCGTAAAACGGAGCCGTCCAAATCTACATTCTCCCGGATGGCATCGATATTTTCCCCGGTAAAAATCGGCGTTTCCCACAGTGAAGTTCTTCTGAATGCGCAGCAGAAGCGGCAGGAAGCACAGTCTTCTTTTCTAAGGATTTCCTTTAACATGGCATCTCCTAATTCTCAGTAATTACGTATTTCTCGATCATGTATTCCGGACAGTAGGAGGTTTTGGCGCGCCTGAGTCCTTCCACTCCCAGGTCTTCCTCGCGGTTGATATACTTATAATCCCTGCAGCAGAGCAGGGCAAATTCGTTGCAAAGAAGCTGGTATACACCTGTGATGTCCTTACGGCCCTTCTCGATGACTTCATCCATGCAGTCATCATTCAGCGCAACACCCGCTGCATATCCGACCACCGTTCCCCGCACGTAGACGACGATTCCGGTCATTTTAAGCTCCTCGAAATGGGACAAGTAAAACTTGATCGCCTCGTGTTCGCGTGAGAGCATCTCATCGTTTCCGTCCGCCAAGCGGTCTTTGATCCACTCCACCTGAAAGACCATAACATCACTCATGTTTTCCTCGGTGATGTTTTCAATCCGGACATGTCCTTCATAAGCGGAATAAAAGGCCCGGACCCGGTTTCTCTTGTCCCGTAAGGCTTTGCCGGGAAGGACGCATAAATTCTCGGTGGAATAAACATATTCCGCGTAATCGCGGGAGTATTCGAAGGTAAAGTCGTTTGGGAAATGCTTTTCAAGCAAAGATTTGAATTCTTCGGTTGCCGTGTAGAATACGGCTTTGCAGCCATGTGTGGCCGCATCGTCCAGAATCACATTTACGCAGCGTTTGAACGAATCCGCATCCGCAGCCTCACCCAGCGGCGCGAGATAGAAGCGCTTTCCCTGTGTATCCAGCGCGCTTCTGTGAATATAGAGAACATCGTCTTTGATCGCATATTCATCCCCGTACTTCATCGAAAGTCCCGTCATCAGAATAACGGAGTGCTGGCAGGACGAAGAACCGTATTTTGTAAGATACGGTTCCAGTACTGGCGTGTCTTCGATTGTGACTGTTTGAAATGTTAACATGGTCATTTTCTTGTATAAGTTGATTTTATCGGGAAAAGAGAACCGTGTAAAGCAAAACATTCCGCATAAAATTTTTCTTTATTATTGATTAAAAAAGTGTTAAAATCACTATATATGTTTTTACGACATATACAGTATTAAGCACACAAACAAACTTTATATCGGAGGAACAAGTATGAAGAAATTTATCGCTGAATTTATTGGTACCTGTGTTCTTGTAACGTTAGGCTGCGGTGTAGCAATGCTTACCGGCTGCGAACTTTGGGGCGGATATATCGCTACCGCACTTGCATTCGGTCTTGTAATCGTTGGCATGGCATATTGCGTAGGCAATATTTCCGGATGCCACATCAATCCCGCTGTCAGCCTTGCTGTTTTGATTCATGGCGGAATCACTGTTAAGGAATTCTTCCTTTACATCTGCGCTCAGTGCCTCGGTGCATTCGCAGGCGCAGGACTTCTGGCTGCTATTTTCAACCTTGGTGGTGTGGAAGATTTGACCGGCGGCTTCGGCTCCAACGGTCTCGCAGGCGTTGGTAACAGCGTAGCTGCAGGTCTTTTGGTAGAAGTTGTTCTTACGTTCATCTTCGTTCTGACCATTCTCGGAGTTACCAGCAAGAAGGCAAATCACGGTTCCTTCGGCGGTTTGATCATCGGTCTTACTCTTGTATTGGTTCACCTTTTCGGCATCGGCTTAACCGGTACGAGCGTTAACCCTGCAAGAAGCTTAGGACCCGCTCTTGTTGCATTGATTACCGGAAACGGCGCTCCTATTTCCTGTGTATGGGTATTCATCGTAGGACCTTTCATCGGTGCAATTATTGCAGCATTTGTTTATAAATTAATGGAATCTTCCGACGCAAAGGAAGCATAAGAGGTACAAAGAAATGTCTATTAGAATCGGTATTTTAGGATACGGCAACCTCGGCCGCGGGGTGGAGTGTGCCGTGAAACACAATGAGGATGAAGAGCTTGTTGCGGTATTTACAAGACGTGATCCGTCTACGGTGAAAATTCTTACCGAAGGCGCAGCAGTCGTAAACGTAGCTGACATCGAGCAGTGGAAGGATAAAATCGACGTCCTGATCATTTGCGGCGGATCCGCAACGGATTTGCCCGAGATGACTCCGAAGTATGCAAAGATGTTCAACGTCATCGACAGCTTCGATACCCACGCAAACATCCCCACACACTTTGCCAATGTGGATGCGGCAGCAAAGGAAGCCGGTAAAATCGCCATGATCTCCTTAGGCTGGGATCCCGGAATGTTCTCCGTAAGCCGTCTGTACGCAAATGCAATTCTGAACAACGGAAAGACCTACACCTTCTGGGGTAAGGGCGTAAGCCAGGGTCACTCCGATGCAATCCGCCGCGTACCCGGTGTAAAGGACGGAAAGCAGTATACGATTCCCGTCCCGGAAGCTTTGGAAGCCGTAAGAAGCGGTGCAAATCCCGATCTTACCACCAGACAGAAACATACGAGAGAGTGCTTCGTGGTTCTTGAAGAAGGCGCAGATCCCGCAAAGGTGGAAGAAGCCATCAAGACGATGCCGAACTACTTTGCCGATTATGATACGACCGTTCATTTTATCAGCGAAGAAGAATTGCTTCGCGATCATTCCGGAATTCCTCACGGCGGATTTGTAATCCACTCCGGAAAAACCGGATGGAACGATGAGAACACGCATGTGATAGAGTACAGCTTAAAGCTTGACTCCAACCCGGAATTCACATCTTCCGTACTTGTGGCATTTGCCAGAGCGGCAGTCCGCATGCAGAAGGAAGGAATGACCGGTTGCAAGACCATCTTTGATGTTCCGCCCGCATATTTGACTTCCATGAGCGCGGAAGAAATCAGAGCACATTTGTTATAAATCACGGAATCACTTAAGTTAACAGTAAGTCAAAGCAGGGTGGTGAGGTGTCACCGCCCTGTATTATGTAAGCGGGGCAAAACGAACCACGAACCCCCAAAAACCTGTTGTTTAGGGTTTGCCCCATGGGCCAAAACATATGAAGAGATTTCCTGCAGTAATTTACTACCCCCTGCAATGGACATGGGGGATCATACAGAATCTCACAGGGCTTGTGATCTTCCTTGCGAACGCAGGCAGGCCGCATTTCGGGTTCCGAAACAGCGTAGCCACCGTCTGGAAGCGCGATGAGTCCCTGTCCATGGGCATGTTTATTTTTCTCTCCGAGAACTTAAAGGGAGAGGCGACCGAAGAAGGCAGTGAGCTTAACCAGGTAGCCGTGCATGAGTACGGACATACCTTCCAGTCCATGATTTTGGGACCGCTTTATCTGCCTGCCATATCTGCTCCGTCCGGGCTTTGGTGCATGGTTCCCGGATTCGAGAAGATGCGTAAAAATCGAAAAATATCGTACTACAAACTATATACGGAACGCTGGGCCAACCATTTGGGACGCATTGTAACGAACCATCTGCCGTGCGGATACTGGGAGACCCACAGTTTCGACAAAAGACGTAAGCCGGGTACGGGCCAGAAGGTTCCGCCCGAGCAGTTTCGGAAAGGAAAAGAGTAATGCATAACGATTTATTCCATATCGGCAAGATTACCATTCACGGCTACGGTTTCATGATCGCGGTCGGTGTACTGGTGGCTGCCTTTTTATCCATGTTTCGGGCTAAGAAGAAGGATTTGGATCCCGATCCGATCCTCGATATCATTCTGATTATCTTGATCGGCGGTTTCTTCGGCGGCAAGCTCCTTTACATCATCGTTGACTGGAAGGATTTCATCGCAGCCGAGAATAAATGGGCATATTTCGGCGGTTCCGGTTTCGTGGTATACGGCGGAATCATTGTTGCATTGCTTGTTAACTTAATCTATTTAAGAATCCGCAAGAAGAGCTTTCTTGAATATTTCGATCTGATCGCTCCGCAGGTTTCCATCGCGCAGGGCTTCGGCCGTATCGGCTGTCTGCTGGCGGGATGCTGCTACGGAAGACCGACGGATTCGAAATTTCATTTAATCTTCCCCGAGGACAGTCTTGCCATTCCGGGCATTCCCCTGGTTCCGACACAGATTATCATGTCGGTCGGCAATTTCATTATTGCGGGAATTTTACTGCTTCTGGATCTGAAGTTAAAGAAACGCGGCCAGGTCGGCGCATGCTACTTAATTCTGTACTCCGCCGGTCGTTTTGCCGTAGAATTCTTACGTTTTGACCACCGCGGTACGGTCGGACCGTTCTCCACGTCCCAGTTTATTTCGCTGTTCATCTTTGTTGTCGGCGTTGCATTGCTGATTTTCAGCTCCGTGAAAGGTAAGAAGAGAGGGGAAGCGTAAGATGAATTATAAAAAAGCCGGAGAATTGTCCAGCTGGCTCTTTGTTCTGGCAGCTGTTATCATCGGGGGAACCTTTTTTATCAAGGGCTGGACGCAGTCCATCCTGTTCTTTGTGGCAATCGGAGTAATCATTGCCGCCATCGTGGTGCGCATTGTCTTCTGGAGATGCCCGCACTGTAAGAAAAGACTGAAACTGGGCTTCCGCCAGGAACCGACCAAGTGTCCGAACTGCGGAGGCGATCTGTTAAAGACGAAAAACGAGGAGATGGAAGAATAACCGTGAAAGTACTTTCTCCGTCGGAGTTACTGAAAAGAATATATGCAGCCTGCTTTGGAAAAGGAGAGAAGAGTCCTTTTCCTATTCTTTTGACTACGCTTATTTCCGCAGTCGCATGCTATTTCTATGAGATGGTATACGGGCTCGGCTGCCCGGATACGCTCTGCGAGGGCGTTTATTATTACCGCAATTCGAATTATTCCACCTCACAGGCGAGATGGATGATCCGTTTCATCAATGCGGTGCATGGCAGAAATGTGATCATTCCGGTACTTGTGGTACTTTCGTATTGCTTAATGACCGGACTTGCGGTTTACCTGCTCTGTCGTATGACGAAGATTACGAGCCGTCTTTTCCAGGTATTGCTTACGGCGATGTTGATCAGTTTTCCGATCGTTTCGCATCATTTTGCCTTTCTGTACATGGCATTGGCATATTCGTTTTCGTTCCTGATGGTGGTGCTCGCAGCGGCATTTGTCCGCCATAAGAAGATCCCGGGCTTTATTGCCGCGATATTCTGCATGCTTTTTATGATGGGTTCCTATCAGGCCTATATCGGTGCGGTTTCCGCGCTGGCTTTTGTGCTTCTGATCTACGATGCCGTATCCGGGGAAAAGATCGGCCGTGCGCTTAAGAACTTCGGACTTTATGCTCTTTCCGGCATTCTGGGTACGCTGATCAACATTCCGGTTTCCAACCTGATGATGAGAATCTTTCATGTGGAGGCGGACGGAAGAGTTGCAGCCTTTGCCGTGAAAGATATTTTCGGAGCACTTTCGATCACGTTACCGGATTCCTACCGGACATTCTTTTCGTACTTTAACAATGAAATTCTGGGAAGAAGATATCTGTATTTGGCTGTTTTTACCCTGATCGTGGTGCTTTCAATCATGGCAATCATCGGTAAAATCAAAGAGCGCAAGATCGTCCATGCCGTCATCATACCGGTTGGACTGGCGCTTCTGCCGCTTGCGATGAACCTTTTATATGTGATCATGCCGTCGAACGGAATGCGTGATCTGCTTCGCTATCATTACGTGTTGGTCTTCGTAATCTTATTCTATCTGCATTCGCAGATCGGAAAGAAGGTTGTTAATCACATTCTCCAGTATGCGACCCTTCTTGTGATGGTCTGCCTGTTGGTCGGAAATGTCATTACGGCAAACTGCACGCAGATGATGTATAAGTTCGCATACGAAGGAACGAAGAGGGAAGCAACGCTGATGCTGGAGCGCATCTATGAACTTGACGGATACGAGCAGGACAAAACCCCGATTGTTCTCGGCGGATTTATTTCCTACGGGGATGCGCAGGAGAGATACCCGAAGATTTTCCGCTATGCGGAGAAGGAAGGCGGTCCGGTATTCTGGATCAGCATTTACGGTGAGAGAATCTGCCGGTACCATTTCTTCGGGGATTACATGGCCGTGAACGCCGGCGATTTTTCAGGCGAACAATTCGTCAATATCGTTACGAGTGATGCATACAAAGAGATGAGTATCTGGCCGGCGAACGGATCGGTTGAGATGATCGACGGCTGCGCAGTGGTCAAAATCTGGGAAGATCCGCCTCTTTACTAGACTATTAAGCAGTGGAACTATTGCATTTCATTGCTTTAGTGTGATAAAATTTATTCAATTCTTTTACTAATTCACAGGATGAATGGAGGACGTATGGGTAAAACAGAGTATTTGGAAATGATTGCGTTCGGTGCGTATTTATGCATCGTCCTCGGTATTGGTATTTTCTTCTTCATCAAGGGAAGAAACCAGACCGGTGACAAGGCATATTTCCTTGGCGGACGCCAGATGAACGGTTGGGTAGCGGCTCTTTCCGCCGGTGCATCCGACATGAGTGCATGGGTTTTGATGGGACTTCCCGGATCCATTTACCTTTGGGGTATGGGCCAGATTTGGATTTCCATCGGATTGTTCCTGGGAACCGTGCTTGCGTGGGTTTTCGTGGCACCGAGACTGAGAAGAATGTCAATTTTGGCAGATGATGCCATCACCATTCCGCAGTTTCTGACCAAGCGTTTCAGAACTTCAAACCCGACTTTGCAGATTGTCTGCGCGGTTATTTTCTGCGTGGCTTACTGTATTTATTCCGCATCCAGTATTGTTGCCTGCGGAAGCCTGTTCAATAAGGTATTCGGTATTCCTAGCAATTATGCAATGATCGGAGCAACCATCATTATTTTGATTTACACCTTCATGGGCGGTTTCAATGCGGTTTGCTGGACGGACTTTTTCCAGGGCCTCTTAATGTTAATGGCTTTGATGGCAGTTCCCATTGTGGCAATGTTCTTCATGGGCAAGCCTGATTTTGCACCGGTTGCAAAGGTTGTAACGGATGAAAACTATTACAATCTCTTATCCAGTGGTAAATGGGACTGGAATTCGATGAAAGATATTTTAAGTGGTTTCGGATGGGGACTCGGATACTTCGGTATGCCTCATATCCTCGTTCGTTATATGTCCATCAAGTCCGAGAAGGAAATGAAGAGATCCCGTATTATCGGATCTTTCTGGACATTCTTAATTCTCGGTATGGCCAGCGTGGTTGCATTGGTTGCACATCAGTACCTCGGCTCCAGCCTTGGTGCGGATGACAGAAGTCTTGTTTTCATTACCATGGTACGACTTCTGTTCCCGGCACTTCTTGCAGGAATTCTGCTTTCTGCAATCCTTGCAGCAAGTATGTCCACTGCGGATTCCCAGCTCCTTGCTTCGTCTTCCGCATTTTCTTCCGACTTCTACAAGCCGGTACTTCATAAGAAAGCCAGCGACAGGGAAATGCTCTGGGTAGGACGTGGTGTGGTTGCCGTTATCGCCGTAATCGCACTGTTCATCGCCATGAGCCCGAGCTGCGCAGGTATTATGGCACTCGTGGAGTGCGCATGGGGTGCGTTCGGTGCAGCATTCGGCCCGGCTATTTTACTGGCTCTGTTCTGGAAGAAGTTTACGTATAAGGGCGCCATCGCAGGTGTCATTGCCGGATTCTTAACGGATGCCGTTTGGTATATGTTCTTCTCCGGTTCCGTACCGAACCTGACACTTGTAAATACCGGTCTGTATGAGATTATTCCGGGATTTTTGGTAAGCCTGTTCTTCGCAATCCAGGTATCCTTAATGGACGAAACACCTTCCGAAGAGGTGCAGGCGCTTGTTGACAAGGCGAAGAAACCGGTGGATTAAATTATGATTTCTATTCTGTGTAATTGGATTTTAGTGACGGTAATGGCCTTTGTTGCCGGATTTACCGTCCTAAGTCCCATTGCAAAGTCAGGACAATATCAGATTCGAAATTTGTATACTTATATTGCTGCAGGCCTGGTAGCATTCACTGTTTATGCCCAGGTCTGGAGCTTTTTTTATCGCGTGGGAGCAGTCGCCTTCATTACCCTTGGGGTGATTGTTATAATCCTGTTTGCCGTTCAGGCGAAAAACATCCTGCGCACCCTTCGCTCGGTTAAGATACCAGTATCTGAATGGGTGGGGCTTGCAATCCTTGTTCTGCTTGCGGCTTTCGGAGCATCACGCGGCTATATGCACTACGATACGGCGCTTTACCACGCACAGGCCATCCGATGGGTGGAAGAGTACGGAGTGGTGAAAGGCCTGGGACTTTTCCATACACGTTTCGGCTATAACAGTGCGGCATTTCCGCTTCAGGCGCTGTTTTCCTTCTCATGGGCGTTTAAGGAGCCGATGCATGCCATGTCCGGTTATCTGGTTTTGCTGATGGCCTGTCCCGTACTGAAACTGGGGCGGATATTTACGAGAAAGTCCGTTCGTGTGTCGGATTTCCTGCGGATCGGAGCATTCTATTATCTGACACTTGTTCTCTTTGATATGGTTGCTCCGGCGTCGGATTATTTTGCGATGGCAGCCGTGATCTTCGCCGTGGAAGAGTTTGCGGATCTACTGGATGAGCGGGAGCGTAATCCGATTCCGTATGCGTTTCTGACGCTTTGGGCGCTTTTTGCCGTAACATTGAAACTCTCGGTGGGCTTCATGGGCTTTATCTTTCTTTTCCCGCTACTTATGTTTGCAAAGAAAAAACAGGGCGGAAAAATCCTGCTCTTTGTGCTGCTTGGATGTCTGATCGTGCTTCCGATGCTGCTTCGCGGATATTTGATCTCCGGCTGGCCGCTTTATCCTACAACGATTGTTTCCTTCGGAAGTCCCGATTGGCAGATTCCGGCTGAGACGGCTGCGTTTGATGCAAAGGAGATTCAGGCCTGGGGGAGAGGAACACAGTATCTGCCCGGTTTTGAGACTACATTTTCCCGATGGATGCCCGGTTGGTTTAGAAGCCAGAGCGTAATGAATAAGGGGCTCCTTGCGGGAGATGTTGCAGCATTCGTCGGAATGCTGATTGTACTTCCGATTTCCTTACTGACCGCGAAAGACCGCGAGAAACGTTTTGTCCGTGCGGGCTACCTGCTTCTGGCAGGCGTACTGACTGCATCCTTCCTGCTTTGGCTTTCTGGCGCACCACTGGTGCGATACGGATATGCATTCGTGATTTTGCCCTGTTTACTGGGTGTGGGGCTTCTGGTTGCAGGAATCTGCGAGCGTGTGCGCGCCGGAGAGAAGAAAGATGGCCGGACTGAAGAACGGACAGAAGAACAGACTGAAGAGCAGAAAGAGGGACATGCGGAAGAGCAGGGACATACAGAAGAACAGGGACGTGTCGGAGGCAGATTACTTGCAGGTGAATGGATTATGATCGTACTTATGATGATTTTTGTGGTATATAAGATCTACGGAGTCGGACGCGACATCGCGCAAAACTACAGGCTTCCGTACTATGTGACTGCCCAGCCTTACGAGGAGTATCCCGTGGTGGAGTATGAAGCCGGAGGCCATATCTTTTACTGCCCGGTAAACGGAGACCAGACCGGTTACAAATCGTTCCCGGCGGCTCCCGGAATGTATAACGGAGGCTTCGGTGGAGAGGATTTGAAGGACGGATTCCGGATTAAGAAATAGTTTCAAAGCAATTTCAAAGATTATTAGCACTCATTTCTATTGAGTGCTAATTTTTTATTGACTTTTGAAATTTGGGGGACTATACTTCTTTTTGTGGGTAGGAGATTACCCGAAATTTTAAGATTTTACACCCGTTTGGGTGACAAAGAAAGGAAGTATAGATATGGCAGCAAAAAAAGGATCTTTATCCATTAACAGCGAAAATATTTTTCCGATCATCAAGAAGTGGTTGTATTCCGATCATGACATTTTTGTCAGAGAATTGATTTCCAACGGCTGCGATGCCATTACGAAGTTAAAGAAGCTGGAGATGATGGGAGAATATGAAGCTCCCGCAGATTATAAGGCACGCATCAATGTGATTGTAAGCCCCGAGAAGAAAACGATGACCTTTACCGATAACGGTCTCGGAATGACGGCTGACGAGGTAGAGGAGTATATCAACCAGATTGCTTTCTCCGGAGCAACGGATTTCATCGAGAAATACAAAGACAAAGCAAACGATGACCAGATCATCGGTCATTTCGGACTCGGATTCTATTCCGCATTCATGGTTTCCGACAAGGTTACCATTGATACGCTTTCCTACAAGGAGGGCGCAACCGCAGTTCATTGGGAGTGTGACGGCGGAACCGAATTCTCCATGGAAGACGGAGACAAAGCCGAAGTCGGTACGACGATCACTCTTTACTTAAACGAGGACGCCGTAGAATTTGCCAACGAATACCGCGCAAGAGAAGTCATCAAGAAATACTGCTCTTTCATGCCGACCGAAATTTATCTCTATACCGAGAAACAGTTTGAGGAAGAGAAGGCAGAGGCTGCCAAGAAAGCAGAAGGTGAAGGCAATTTCAAGGAACTTGATGAGAGCGGCAATGAAGTAAAGGCAGAAGAGTCCAAGGACGGCGAAAAGAAGGACGAAAAGCCGGCCAAGCAGCCCGAGAACGATATCAATCCTCTTTGGACCAGGAACCCCAGCGAGTGCGAGAAAGACGACTATCTGAAGTTTTACCGTAAGGTATTTAACGACTACAAGGAGCCCTTATTCTGGATTCATTTGAACATGGATTATCCTTTCAACTTAAAGGGAATCCTGTACTTCCCCAAGATCAATATGGAGTATGAATCCATCGAGGGAACCATCAAGTTATATAACAATCAGGTATTCATTGCGGATAACATCAAAGAGGTTATTCCGGAGTTTCTGCTCCTCTTAAAGGGAGTGATCGACTGCCCGGATCTGCCACTTAATGTATCGAGATCCGCGTTGCAGAACGATGGTTTTGTAAAGAAGATTTCCGACTACATCACCAAGAAGGTAGCGGACAAACTCTCCGGAATGTGCAAAACCCAGAAGGAAGATTATGAAAAATACTGGGATGATATTTCTCCTTTTATCAAATTCGGCTGCTTAAAGGATGATAAGTTCTGCGAGAAGATGAACGATTACATCCTCTTTAAGAATATCGATGATGTCTATATGACTCTGCCGGAGTGCCTAGAAACCAAGCCGATCGACACTGAAGAGGAGCCGGCCGGGGAAGAAAAGCCCAAGGCAGAGACGAAGGAAGGCGAAAAAGCAGAAGCCGACAAGGCTGATGAAAACGCCGAAACCAAAGAGGCAGAGGACAAGGACGAAACGGTTGAAAGTGCCGACTCTGCGGATGAGAAGAAAGAAAAGACCATCTACTACGTTACGGACATGAAACAGCAGAGCCAGTATGTAAATATGTTCCGTAAGGCAAAGATGGATGCCATTGTCCTGACTCATCAGATCGATATTGCTTTCTTAAACCAGCTGGAGTCCAAAAACGAAGGCTTGAAGTTTAAGCGGATTGATGAAGATTTCGGCGATGCCTTAAAGAGCAAGACCTCCGCCAAAGTGCAGGAAGAGATGAAAGCACAGGAAGAGGAGCTTGGAAAGCTCTTTAAGAAGATTACGAAGAAGGAGAATGTAAGCGTCAAACTCGAAAAACTTAAGAATAAAGACATTTCTTCCATGATCACGATTTCCGAGGAAAGCCGCAGAATGCAGGATATGATGAAGATGTATTCCGGTATGGGTATGGGAATGGACGGCTTCGGCAAAGAAGGCCAGACACTTGTCTTAAATGCCAATAATAAGCTGGTTCAGTATATTCTGGAACATAAGGACGGAGAGAATGTGAATACGATCTGCGAACAGCTTTATGATCTGGCACTTCTGCAGCATGCACCTCTTGAACCGGAAGCCATGACCAAGTTCGTAGCAAGAACCAATAAGATTATGATGCTTTTGGCAGAATAATCTGTTAATGGCATTGCTTTGCAGCTTTCGGATGTAGTAATATTATCTTAACGAGGTTTTGCTTTTTTTGACCCATATCGGAAAAATACCTGGGAAAACCTCCAATACGCGGTTTTGGAGTGGATCCAATTTGGGGAGGATAGAAAATGAAGATAACAGAAAAGATAAAAAAATCGGTTCCGATTATTGCTGGCACGCTGTTTGCGGTCCTGCCGATGTTTTTTACGCCGATCACCTCTATGGCCAAAACGGTTGAGGACAACAGCGGCACCTGGCGTTACCCAAAGTTTAATAAAGAATGGGTTACAACGGATATGCCGGTTCGCGTTACCGTAGGCTGTGCGGACGAAGAGGCGGATCTCGATTTGCAAACTATAGGAGAATATTACGACTATGATGAACTGTATAATCAGCTTACGGAAGAGGATAAGAAAAGCGACAGCGAGTTTGCGAAAATCATCATGAACTCAAGAGGCGAGGTGGGGTATCTGTTCGAGATATGGGATAATAACCATAATACTATGGACACCGTTACGCTTAAGCTGCCCTTCTCCGGAACGCTTCTGGAAGCTACCTGTGTGGTCGAGGAATGGGAAGTGGTGCAGCAGACACCGGATTCCATAACATTCAAATTTCAGAAATCATACGATGAATTCGTAGGCGATTATTGCTTCTTTGTCCTGCGTTACAAAAAAACTTCGCCGGATGATATGTTCTGGTTCAAACCTATGAAAACGCAGATGAATATCGCTGCGGAAATCGCCGATCAGACAGGCAAAGAGGCGGTAGCGGAAGCAACCGGTGATTTTGCCCTTTCGTACGATATCATGAAATGGCTGGAGGAGCATCCGAAAGTCACCCTTAAGTACATCATGACCTACAAGGAGAAGGATTACAATATTGTGATCAAGGGCGGACAGAAGCTGGCGGATATTAAGATCCCCTGGTACGGTCCGGAATACCTGATCGGGAAATTCGCAAAGTAAAACTCAATGATTTACATAACTTAAGACTTAAAAAAACCGCCCATTTTCCCTTGACCTTAACCCCAAAAAACCGTATACTTTACCTTGGTATTTTGGGGAATATAAGCGAACAGAAGGAGAAAACATGGGCGGATTTTTTGGCGTAGCCTCTAATGACAATTGTATGTTTGATTTATTCTTCGGCGTGGACTATCATTCCCATCTCGGCACGAGACGCGGAGGCCTTTGCCTTTACTCCGAAGAGAAAGGCTTTGACCGGGCCATTCACAATATCGAGAATTCCCCTTTCAGAACTAAATTTGAGCGTGATTTCGAGGAAATGCGAGGCCATTACGGTATCGGATGTATCTCCGACAACGAGCCCCAGCCCCTGATCGTACGTTCCCATCTTGGTAACTATTCCATTACAACAGTTGGTAAAGTAAATAACACCTCCGATTTGATCAAGATGTTATTCGACCGCGGTTATTCCCATTTCCTGGAAATGAGCGGCGGCGACATCAATCAGACGGAGCTGATTGCAGCCCTGATTAATCAGAAAGAATCGATTACCGAGGGCCTTCTTTATGTTCAGGAGATGGTCAAAGGCTCCATCAGCGTACTCATCATGACGCCGGAAGGCATCTACGCGATGCGTGACCGCTTAGGCCGCCTGCCCATCACCATCGGACGCAAGAACGGCGCGCACTGCGCATCTTTTGAAGATTTTGCATTCATGCATCTTGGATATAAAACAGCCAAGGAGTTAGGCCCCGGCGAGATTGTTTTCTTCAATGAAAACCGTATGGAAGTCAAGGCTTCTCCCCGCAAGGAGATGAAGATCTGTACCTTCCTCTGGGTATACTACGGCTATCCGACCTCCACGTACGAAGGCATCAATGTGGAAGAGATGCGTTACCGCTGCGGATCCGCGCTTGCAAAGCGCGATAAGGAAAAGGGTATCATGGATGCGACCGAAGTAGCCGGTGTACCGGATTCCGGAACCGCACATGCAGTCGGATATGCGAACGAATCGGGCATTCCTTTTGCCAGACCGTTCATTAAGTACACTCCGACCTGGCCGAGATCCTTCATGCCGACCACGCAGAAGAAGCGTGATCTGATTGCAAAGATGAAGCTGATCCCGGTAGAACCTCTGATCAAAGACAAGAGCTTACTGCTCATTGACGACTCCATCGTTCGTGGTACACAGCTTCGCGAAACGACCGAGTTCTTATTCGACTCCGGTGCAAAAGCAGTGCATGTAAGACCTGCCTGCCCGCCGCTTTTGTTCGGATGCAAGTACTTGAACTTCTCAAGATCCAACTCCGAGCAGGAACTCATTGCAAGACGCGTCATTGCAGAGCGTGAGGGAACGACCGATGTTCCTTTGGATAAGTTGCAGGATTACGCAAATCCCGAGTCCAAGAACTACAGGGAGATGGAGCAGGAGATCTGCAAGCAGATGAAGTTTACGACTCTGGCGTACAATCGTCTCGATGACATGGTTAACTCCGTCGGCATCGAGCCGTGCAAACTTTGCACGTATTGTTGGTCAGGTCAAGAGTAATTAGATAAACTCGGGCGTCGACCATCGACAGTTCCCTTTCGGGGACGCACTCTCGGCTCGATTGGCTCGTGTAGCGGTACTAGGGTTCGAGAGAACCGAACCCAAGGACCGACACTCGTCCAAACGCCCGCTCAAGGGAACAATCGATGTTTCCACCCTCGAGATACACTAAACAATCGGTGTTTCCGCCTGCAACATACCTAATGGGTATAAAAAACATATATGCGAATTAATGATTATTTAAGATAAAATGCCGCATCGCGGCGAGGAGGAAGTATGGCACAAAGAAAAGACATTCACAAGGTTCTGATTATCGGCTCCGGCCCGATTATCATCGGTCAGGCGTGCGAGTTCGACTATTCGGGTACGCAGGCATGTAAGGCTCTGCACAAATTAGGATATGAAATCGTTCTGGTGAATTCCAACCCGGCTACGATCATGACTGACCCGGATACGGCAGATGTAACCTATATCGAGCCGCTCAATGTTAAGCGCCTTGAGCAGATCATCGAGAAAGAGCGTCCGGATGCATTACTTCCCAACCTCGGCGGACAGTCCGGCTTAAACCTCTGCTCCGAGCTTGCGGAAGCAGGAATTCTTGATAAATACGGCGTAAAAGTTATCGGCGTTCAGGTTGACGCCATCCAGAAGGGTGAAGACAGAATCGAGTTTAAGAAGACGATGAATACCCTCGGTATCGAGATGGCAAGATCCGAAGTTGCTTACTCCGTCGAAGACGGTTTGAGAATCGCAGATGAACTCGGTTACCCCGTTGTTTTAAGACCGGCTTACACCATGGGTGGTGCAGGCGGCGGCCTTGTATATAACCAGGAAGAATTAAAGACCGTCATTGCAAGAGGTCTTCAGGCATCCATCGTAGGACAGGTTCTCGTTGAGGAATCCGTACTCGGATGGGAAGAGCTCGAACTCGAAGTTGTTCGTGATGCGAAGGGCAACATGATCACGGTCTGCTTCATCGAAAACATCGTCCCGCTCGGTGTTCACACCGGCGATTCCTTCTGCTCCGCACCGATGCTTACCATCGCTGAGGATGTACAGAAAGAATTACAGCGCCAGGCTTACAAGATCGTAGAGGCCGTACAGGTTATCGGTGGTACGAACGTACAGTTCGCACATGATCCGGTTACCGGCAGAATCATTGTTATCGAGATCAACCCGAGAACATCCCGTTCTTCCGCACTTGCGTCGAAGGCTACCGGTTTTCCGATCGCACTCGTATCCGCAATGCTTGCAAGTGGCTTAACACTTGACGAAATCCCCTGCGGTAAGTACGGCACTCTTGATAAATACTATCCCGACGGCGATTACATCGTAATCAAGTTCGCTCGCTGGGCATTTGAGAAATTCAAAGGCGCAGAAGATAAGCTTGGTACCCAGATGCGCGCCGTAGGCGAAGTTATGAGTATCGGTAAAACCTACAAGGAAGCCTTCCAGAAGGCAATCCGTTCCCTTGAGAAGGATCGTTACGGCTTAGGCTTTGCCAAGAATTTCCATGAAAAAACCAAAGAAGAACTCCTCGACATGCTCAAGGATCCTTCCTCCGAGCGTCAGTTCATTATGTATGAAGCACTTCGTAAGGGTGCAACCGTTGAGGAACTTTGGAACCTTACCAAGATTAAACATTACTTCATTGAGCAGATGAAGGAACTTGTTGAAGAAGAAGAGCGCCTGATGAATGCATACGCAGGTCAGGTACCTTCCGACGATGATTTAACCCAGGCTAAGAAGGACGGCTTCTCCGATAAGTATTTAAGCCAGATCTTAGGCGTATCCGAAGATGATATCCGCAATTCCCGCAAGGCCATCGGTGTAACCGAGGCATGGGAAGGCGTACATGTATCCGGAACTGAAGATTCCGCATATTACTACAGCACCTACAATGCACCGGATAAGTCCAAGACGGATGATTCCAAGCCGAAGGTAATGATTTTGGGTGGCGGCCCTAACCGTATCGGTCAGGGTATCGAATTCGACTACTGCTGCGTACATGCGGCATTTGCACTGCGCGATCTCGGTTTTTCCACCATCATCGTAAACTGCAACCCCGAGACGGTTTCCACGGACTACGATACGTCCGATAAGTTATATTTTGAGCCGCTGACACTGGAAGATGTTCTTTCCATCTATGAGAAAGAGAAACCGGTCGGCGTCATCGCTCAGTTCGGTGGCCAGACACCGCTTAATTTGGCAGATTCCCTGGAGAAAAACGGCGTCAAGATCCTCGGCACCGCTCCGGAAGTTATCGATATGGCGGAAGACAGAGATCTGTTCCGTGCCATGATGAAGAAGTTGGAGATTCCGATGCCCGAAGCAGGCATGGCAGTTACCGTGGACGATGCAATCGAAATCGCAGAGAGAATCGGTTATCCGGTAATGGTTCGTCCTTCCTTCGTTCTCGGCGGACGCGGAATGGAAGTTGTCGGTGACAGGGATTCCCTGAAGGAATACATGGCAGCAGCGGTTGGTGTAACGCCCGACCGTCCGATTTTGATTGACCGTTTCTTACGTCATGCAATGGAGTGTGAGGCAGATGCCATCTGCGACGGAAACCATGCATTCGTACCGGCTGTTATGGAACATATCGAGCTTGCGGGTATTCACTCCGGTGACTCCGCATGCATCCTTCCTTCCATGCATATCTCCGAGAAGAACTTAGCGCTCATCAAGGAATATACGAAGAAGATTGCCGTTGAAATGAACGTTCATGGTCTTATGAATATGCAGTATGCCATCGAGGATGACAAGGTTTATGTAATCGAGGCCAATCCCCGTGCATCCAGAACCGTACCCCTTGTATCCAAGGTTTGCGGAATCAACATGGTGCGCATTGCAACTGACATTATCACGATGCCTTTAACCGGCAGAACCAGTCCTGTAGAAGGCCTGAAAGAAAGCAAATATCCGTATGTCGGCGTAAAGGAAGCAGTTTTCCCGTTCAACATGTTCCCGGAAGTTGACCCCTTGCTCGGACCGGAAATGAGATCCACAGGTGAGGTTCTGGGACTTGCTCCGAACTTCGGTGAAGCTTATTACAAGGCACAGGAAGCAACCCAGAATCCGCTTCCTTTGGAAGGAACCGTGCTGATCTCCGTTAACCGTATGGATAAGCCGTACGTGGTTGATGTGGCTAAGAAGTACATCCAGGCAGGCTTCAAGATTGTGGCTACCGGAACGACTTATGAACTGCTTCGAGAGAACGGAATCGAGTGTGAGAAGATCCTTAAGATGCAGGAAGGCAGACCGAATATCGTGGATGCCATCGTGAACAAGAAGATCCAGTTGATTGTCAACACACCTTCCCGCAAGGAAAGCATCTTCGATGATTCCTACATTCGTAAGAATGCAATCAAGCACAAAGTGCCTTACATTACGACCATCGCAGCTGCAAGCGCATCCGCAGACGGAATTCTGGCCGCACAGAGCGAGCAGAAGATCGATGTCAACAGTTTGCAGAAGTTGCATGAGAGTATTACGAAGTAAATTCTGCCGAAAATCCTGCGATTTATTTCATATATTTATGTATTTTCACAACGAACACCTTTCAAACCCGCTCACAGAGCGGGTTTGCTTGATTTTTGAGGGGGGGTAAAAGGCTGTTTTGCAGATTGACTTTGTAAGGGGCAAATGATACAATATATAAGATTATGTAATAGGGCATACTATGCCCGAAATCAGGGAATTCCAGGCACCATGAACGATACATTTAGGGAGATGAGTAGAACGAATATTGGGATGAAATTGGCAAAGGCGGTATTCCCGGCTTTGCTTTTGCTGTGCTTATGTATCATGATTCCGGCGATGAAGGTCGATGCCGCAGGTTATGTGCGGTTCGGATCCGTATCGTACAATCCTGCGCAGGGAACGAATTTCAATATCGGCGTTTATGTCGGAAACAACGAAGACAACGGACTTTTGGTCGGAACCTACTCCGTTACGCTTACTTATGATGCCAATGCAATCAGCTATGTCAGCGGAGCATCTTCAGGTGGTAACGGAAGCGTGGTTGTCAGTGGTACTTCCGCCAACGGCGGCGAGTCGATGCATATGCTGACTTTCCATGCCAATACCGCAGCCAATACGACATTAAGCGTATCAAGCGTTGCAGTGAATGATATCAACGGTAATCCGATGGCATCTGCTCCGCTTGTTTCCGCGCCGATCACTATTCAGGGCGAAGTCACCATTCCTCCGGAGTACATTCTGATCAATGGCAAACAGATTCCGGGCTTTGCCAACGGCAGAACGGAATACACCTTCTCCATTCCCTATTCGGATGAAGCGGTTATTGAAGCACCGGAAGGTTACAAGATAACCTCCAACATCGATGAACTGAACGTCGGCAGAAACGAAGTGGAAGTATCGGTTTCCAATAATGACGGCGAACCGATCGTATATAAACTCCATATCAACATGGAGAAGAACCGAAACGAAGACGAGAAGACTTCCGAGAAAACCAGCGAAGACGCTGATAAGGACGGCAAGGACAGTAAGACGGACAAGACCGAGAAAACTTCCGAGAAGACTGAGAAATCTTCCGAGAAGGTATCCGAGAAAGTCTCCGAGTATGTGGCTCCTCCGATGCCGGAAGAGAAGCCGAAGAAAGAGGACGGCCTAAGCGGTGAGAAGAAATCCCTCTTTATCCTCTGCGGTTTCGGTGCACTGATTATTGTAATCGTCGGACTTAAATTCATCATCGACGGAGTTGCGGCACAGACCGGACATCACTCCGATGTGAAAAATCTCCGCACGAAGGATAAACTTGCCAGACAGGAAAAAATTGATGAGAAGGCAGCACCTTTCGAATATGCTTCCTTCGAAGAAGGAAAAGAGCAGGCATCCGTACAGGGTCATGTGGACTTAAGACTTAAGACCGTAGACCGCGACAAGGCAAAGAGTACAAGTGTTGAGAATGCTCCGCAGGTCGGTAGTAACGGCAAGGAAATTCCGAAGCTTGATTTCTCCAAGCGTAAGAGTGCAAGCCGCATGGCAAGAGAAGAAATGGCGGCCGAAGAAGCAGCACAGGAAGCAGAGAGCATCGGCGGAATGTCACAGGAAGATGTTGAAGACTACATGGAAGCACTGGATGCGTCGAGCGCATCTGTGGAAGACGATTTCCTGGATCTGGATGATGTGGCAGACAGAGTTACGAAGAAGTAATTTTTTGTTTGCTAAGAGGTAATATGGCGAAATACGTTATCGATATGCACAATCATATACTTCCGGGTGTGGATGACGGATCACAGTCGATGGAAACGACACTGAAGATGATCCAGATTGCGACAGAGGAAGGCATCACACATATGCTTGCTACACCGCATTTCAAGAAAGGGCATCACAATGCATCACCTGCTACGGTGCGAAAACTCGTAGCCGACGTACAGGCGCTGGCGGATGAGAATGATCTGAACTTAACCATCTTGGGCGGAAACGAAGTGATGTATTTCTCCGACATGGAAGAGGTATTTGAGGCAGGTCAGCTCAATACGATGAACGGATCAAATTACCTGCTCATCGAGTTCTATCCCGATGACGATTACGCCAGGATTCGGAGAGGTGTTGAGACAGTTCAAAGCCTTGGGCTTCATCCAGTTCTTGCACATGTGGAACGGTTCCTTCCGCTTCGCAAAGACCCGAGATTGATCGAAGAAATCAAGGGCAGGGGCGCACTAATCCAGGTGAATGCATCGAGTATTGACGGAAGCCAGGGATTCGGGACGAAGCAGTTCTGCAAGAAGTTACTAAAGCAAGGGCTTGTCGACTTCGTTGGAACGGATGCGCATCACTATGAGAGCCGGGCTCCAAGGATGATGAAATGTGTCGAATACCTGTATAACAAATACGATGAAAAATATGTTGACGCGATTCTTTATAAGAATGCGGCGGAAATGTTTAACATAGGAGAGTAAAATGAACGAGAACAAAAAGAATCAACAGCAGGATGGCGAAGTTGAAATCAACTTAGCAGAGCTCATCCCCTATTTGTTCCACTGGTTTTGGTTGATTGCAATCGTGGGACTTCTTACCGCGGCAATCGGGTTTGCAATCAGTGCTTTTGTGCTGACACCGAAGTATCAGAGTACGACGAAGGTGTATATCTTGAATAAAAGCAATGATAAAGATACCGTCACTGTAAGCGATACCCAGTTGGCTACATATTTGACCAAGGACTTTAAGGAGCTTATTAAGAGCAGAACTGTTTTGGAGACTGTTGTTAATGAGTGTAATTTAAAAGAGACCGCAGAGGCATTAAATGGCAAAATTTCTGTTGGAAATACGCAGGATACGCGTATTATCAGTATCTCGGTCAAAGATGAAAATCCCGAGAGGGCACAATATATTGCTAATGCGGTTCGTGAGGTAGCGGCAATACACCTTCGTGAAGTCATGGATTTGGAAGCGGTTAATGTGGTAGAGGAAGCGAATCTTCCCAAACAGCCGGTAGAGCCGTCCAAAAGAAAGTTCACGCTAATTGGGTTTTTGATTGGTGCTGTTATAACTATCGCAATTCTCATTATTCGTTATTACTTGGATGATTCAATTAAGACCAGTGAAGATATTGAACGTTACTTGGGAATGACAACATTGGCAACAATCCCTATGTTTGATGGAACTGAGTCGGATAAGAAGAAACGTAAGAAGGCAAGGAGGAAATAGAAATGCAGGAATTATCAATTCAGCAGGATGAATTGGACTTTCGTTCCAAGGAAGCCTTCAAAACCTTAAGAACCAATATAGAATTTTCGGGAAGTCATATCCAAACCATTTTCTTTACAAGTACGATTCCAAATGAAGGAAAGAGTACGGTAAGTTTTGATTGCGCATGTTCCTTTGCAGAAGCCGGAAAGAGAGTTCTTTTCGTGGATGCTGATCTTCGAAAGTCGGTGCTTAAGAGCCGTTATAAGAGTGGCCGTGTGAAATATGGGTTCTCTCATTTCCTTGTAGGAAAGAATACCTTCGAAGAGGTTATCTGTGAGACAGATATCCCCAATCTTTATCTGGTATTTTCAGGACCGGTTCCGCCTAACCCCAGTGAACTTCTGATCAGTGATCGTTTCAATGAGTTTGTGGAAGATGCCAAGGCAAATTTCGATATGATTATTATTGATGCACCTCCTGTTGGAAGTGTAATCGATGCTGCTATTATTTCCAGAAAATGTGATGGTGGAATTTTGGTTATCGGCAGCGGCGATATCTCCTACCGCATTGTAAAAAAAGCCAAGGAACAGCTGGAAGTGGCCGGCTGCAAGCTTTTAGGCTGTGTTTTAAATAAGATTGAAGCCAAAGGCAAGGGCTATTACGGCAAGTACTACGGAAAATATTACGGTAAGTACTATGGTAAGTATTATGGAAATTATTACGGAAACGAAAGTGACAGATAGTAAATCTCAAGGCAATTTACGGTAAAACAGCAGTGCGGGAAATAAGTCATCGAGATTACGGGACGAAGGTACCAAAGGCCGAAAAAACAGATATATGAGTAAAGAGACAGGCAGAAAAAAGAAGAAAATAGAACATTGGACATTGATCGCTTTGGGGTTGATCGCATTTGATTTCGTGGCGATACATCTTTCGTATTTCATCGCGCTTTGGATCCGTTTTGACTGTAAGTTCTCGACCATTCCGCTTAAATACTTACAGACCTATGTCTATTCCATATCGGCGTACGCATTCCTTGCAGTCGGATTTTTCTGGCTCTTTCGGATGTACCGCAGTATGTGGAGATATGCAAGTTACCCGGAATTGTTTCGTTTCGCGGCAGGCACCGTGCTTGCTTCTGCGTTATATACGATTGTGACTTCATTGGTTATGGATCGATTTCCCCTGTCCACTTATGTGGGCGGTGCTTTCTTTCAGGCAGTATTGATCATCGGCATCCGATTCTCCTATCGCTTCCTCCTGTATATTCGTTCCACTACGCAGGATAAGGACGGCGATTATGAGCATGTCATGCTGATCGGTGCCGGAGACGCTGGACAGATGATCCTTCGTGATATCCGCAATACCAAAGATCTGAAAGAAAAAGTTGTCTGCGTTATTGACGATAATCCCAATAAGTGGGGAAGATTCATGGAAGGTGTTCCCATCGTGGGAGGCAGGGATGATATTTTTGCCAATGTCGAGAAATATCAGGTTAAGAAGATTTATATTGCCATCCCTTCCGCAAAGGCGGATGCGAGACGGGATATCTCCAATATATGCAAGGAGACCGGATGCGAATTGAAACAGCTTCCCGGCATGTACCAGCTGGTGAAGGGGCAGGTTTCCCTAAAGAACATGAAGGATGTCTCCATCGAGGATCTGCTCGGCAGAGATGTGATCAAAACGGATGAACAGGATGTCTTTGATTTCATTAACGGCAAAGTGATTCTGGTAACAGGCGGCGGCGGTTCCATCGGGTCCGAACTTTGCAGACAGGTGGCGAAACATAATCCGAAGCAGCTTATCATCTTCGATGTATATGAGAATAATGCATATGATATCCAGCTGGAACTGAAAGAGAAATATCCGACACTCAACCTGGAAGTTCTGATCGGATCGGTAAGGGATTCCAGAAGGATGTATCAGATTTTCGAAACATATCATCCGCAGGTGGTTTATCATGCGGCGGCACATAAGCATGTACCTCTAATGGAGGATTCCCCCAACGAGGCAATCAAGAATAATGCCATCGGTACTTATAAAACAGCCTTTGCTGCCATGGTACACGGATGCGAGCGTTTTGTCCTGATCTCCACGGATAAAGCGGTAAATCCCACCAATATCATGGGTGCTTCCAAACGGCTTTGCGAGATGATCATTCAAAGCTTCGATGCCAAGATCAAAGAGGGGAAAGCGGAAGAAATTCCACAGCTTTTCACCCATTATGATTCGGACATCGCAGGAAAGAAACTAGGACAGATTGATTATACGAATATCAAGACCGAGTTTGTAGCGGTTCGCTTCGGAAATGTTCTCGGAAGCAACGGTTCCGTGATTCCGCTCTTTAAGAAGCAGATCGAACACGGAGGACCGGTTACGGTAACTCATCCGGATATTGTAAGATATTTCATGACCATTCCGGAAGCAGTCGGTCTTGTCATGCTTGCGGGAACCTATGCAAAGGGTGGTGAGATTTTCGTCCTTGATATGGGAACGGAAGTAAAAATCGATACTCTTGCCAGAAACTTAATCAAGCTTTCCGGTCACAAACCGGATGTGGATATCAAGATCGAATATACCGGCCTTCGCCCCGGAGAGAAACTCTATGAAGAGAAACTGATGGCGGAGGAGGGGCTTAAGAAGTCTCCGAATAATAAGATTTTCATCGGCTGTCCGATTCCCTTCGATATCGAAGAATTCTTAGGTCAGTTGAAGGAACTGATGGATGTGGCATATCGGAACAAAGATGACATCAGGGAGTATATGCAGAGGGTGGTAAGTACATATCATCCGGGGGGAACTGCAGGAGCGTCGGAAGAGAAGGCAGAATGAGAAAGAAAATAACGCTAAGGGAAGAAAAGCTCGAATAAAACACTAAGGGAAGAAAGTATTCACAAAGAGGTAAAGCGTTATGCTGAAAATATATTATGGAGATATTGATTCCGAGAAATATATTTTTAATCCGGATGTATTCTTTAATAACAGCTACAAGGATGAATGGATTACAGATTCATTCTCCGAACAAATGATTAAAGATATCGATGGTTCCGATGTCGTTGGGCCGAGATTGATTGACAGTCCATTCCTTGGCGCAATCCCAACTGAACGGCTTTCAGGCGGCGTTAAAACATTAATTCTTATGAATAATGATTCGGATCACATCTTTAACGCATCCGCCTGTGGAGACAATTGCGCACCATGGATTTTGAAAATAGGGCAGAGAAAGGATCTGACGATCAGATTAGGATATCTGATGGACTTTGGAAAAGAAAGATTTGACATTGAAATTGTAAATCTTCATCAAGTCGTTCATACGATGAAAGAATTGAGTGAAGCGGTATTGGATTGTCATTTGCTGTAAAGAGGAATTTGTATGATAGGGAAGTATGAGATAGAAGTATATAATAACAAGGTTCATTACTTTCTGTCGATAAAACGAAATATCACTATTCTTCAGGGAAATAGCGCAACAGGGAAAACAGAACTGATACGGCTGATTCAGGAGCATGAAGCGAACGGAACTTCTTCCGGAATCACCCTGATTTGCGATTTGAAATGCACAGTGCTCACAGCGGTTGACTGGGAATTACGACTTTCTTCCATGAGTAATCAGATTGTTTTCATAGATGAAACGGCTGTTTTCCTTCGTTCGCAAAAGTTTGCGGAATTGGTCAAAGGATCCGATAATTATTTTGTAATCGTTTCAAGGGACGCATTAAGCCAGCTCCCGTACAGTGTGGATGAGATTTATGGACTCAAGAATGTGTCGGATACGCAGAAATATAAAACATACAAACGTATCTATAACGAGATGTACAAGCTGTATCATCTTGATATTCATGGAATAAAAGAGCCGGAGACGGTCATTACAGAAGATTCCAATTCCGGATACGAATACTTCAATATGCTTTACGGTGGTAGGTGCATTTCTGCCCATGGAAAGAGTAATGTCTACGATAACATTCGAGGAGTTCAAGACAAAACAGTATTGGCTATAGTAGATGGTGCTGCCTTTGGCTCGGAGATAGGGAAAGTCATTCGATATTTGGAAACGGGTCATGCAAATTGTACTCTGTATGCACCGGAATCTTTCGAATTTCTGATCTTAAGTGCCGGACTAATAGATGTACCGAAGGCAGTCATAGAAGAGACTTATTTGTATGCGGACAGTAAGCAATATATGAGTTGGGAGGAATTTTACAGTTCATACCTTTCGGATATAACCCGCAATACAATCTTCCAATACAGTAAGGTAAAGCTTGCGGAAAATTACAAAACAGAAAGCGCTATTGCTAAGATTGCGACAGTTATGCCGGAAGCAATTCTTCCAGATAGAAACTGAACAGAGTAAAAAACGTAAGGTATGAGAGAATCATCCACTGCGGAGTATCGGCAAAAGATGCAGGGGTTGACCTGGCGACAGCGATACCGGAGATGGCGGATCCGAATTTTTTGTATACTATGATGTTGTGATTTGGAAATATCTGGGGAATCCGGCAATGCTACTGAGGTGAATGCCAATGATTACAGAACAAGAAAGAATGCAACACGAAGCTATCAAGTCTGCATTAAAGCAAGCAATTCTGTCTAATCAAAATCTGAATGATTATCAGAAGCAGATGGTGATAAATAACGTACCACATATGGTCTGTTTTAGCGAAGAGTCAAGACTCTTTTGAATGTGACTGCGCGGTTCCAACCACGTGTGAAAAGATAATTCTTGTGTGAAATGAAAATTCTTAAATGGGGAGACCAATCAAAATGAGTGAAGTTACTGCGAAGCGTACCATTTCTTTTAGCCCGCCTGATATTTCTGAGCTTGAAATTGCTGAAGTGACTGAAGCACTTCGCTCTGGATGGATTACCACTGGCCTGCGCACCAAAATGCTGGAGTGCCGTTTGGCTGCTTATATCGAAACAGGAAAAACGGATGTTGACTGCACCACAAATGAAGCCATCAAAAAGTACAGCCAGAGGGTTGTGTGCCTGAACAGCGCAACGGCAGCGGAAGAGCTGAACCTCCGCATCCTTGGTGTCCGTGAGGGTGATGAGGTCATCGTTCCCGCCTATACATACACAGCAAGTGCTAGTGCAGCGATCCACTGCGGAGCGACAGTGAAGTTTGTGGACATCCAGAAAGACGGCGATCCTATCACCCATATGCCGGAGATGGATTATGACGCCCTGGAAGCAGCTATCACGGAGAAGACCAAAGCGATCATCACTGTGGATCTTGGCGGTCTCGTTTGTGACTATGATTGGATCTTTGAAATTGTGGAGAGGAAACGCTCCATCTTCCAGCCTATGGACGATCACTCGAATCCTCTCGCAGATCTGAGCAGTAGAATTCAGCACGCTATCGGCCGTGTAGCTGTTGTGGCTGACTGTGCTCACAGCCTCGGTGCAAGCCGTATCGTGAGCAGAACAGGTGCCGGAAAGCTCGAAAAACCTGAAAGAAAGTACTGCGGCGAGATAGCAGATTTTACATCCTATAGCTTCCATGCGGTGAAAAATTTTACTACCGCAGAAGGGGGAGCATCTACTTGGCTGCCTCTTGACGGGATTGAAAGTACTGAGATTTATAAGATGTACCAGCTTCTGTCCCTGCACGGGCAGAATAAGGACGCTCTTGCAAAGACAAAGATCGGTGCCTGGGAATATGACATCATCGGGCCTTGGTACAAGTGCAACATGACGGATATCATGGCTGCCATTGGCCTGCGCCAGCTGGATCGTTATCTCAGGTTACTGGAGCGCCGGGTTGAGATGATGAAGAAATACGATGCTGTGTGCGCAGAGCTGGATATAAGCCACATGGTGCATCATACGGAGTTTATGGATAGCTCGAATCATCTTTATCTGATCCGCGTGCCTGGGATAACGGTAGAGCAGAGAAATGAGATCATCGAGAAGATGGCAGAGCGTGGTGTGGCAACAAACGTCCATTATAAACCATTGCCGATGATGACTGCATATGGCAAGGATTGCTCTGCGTACCCGAATAGTTATGACTATTATCACAACCTGATCACGCTTCCGTTCCATACGCTGTTAAGCGACGAAGACGTAGATTATGTGTGTGAGACATTGAAGGAAGTAGTGAAAGAGGTCAAAGCATGCTGAAAAAGTGGGATGACCTCCCAGACTTCATGCGTGTGGATGAGGTCAGACCATATTGGGAGATTCTAAACAAAAGACGAGGACAGCTAGTTCTTAAAAGGTGCTTTGATCTCTTCGTGGCTCTTATTCTCCTTGTAATCCTGGCCATCCCGATGGTGATTATAGCTTTACTAATCAAAAAAGAAGATCCTGGCCCAGTATTCTATCGCCAAGAGCGTGTAACTACATATGGTAAGCATTTTAGAATTCATAAATTCCGTACCATGGTAGTGAATGCTGACAAGATTGGAACGACGGTTACGGTTGGTGAAGATCCTCGAATCACGAAAGTGGGGAAGAAACTGAGAAGTTTAAGGCTTGATGAACTTCCCCAGGTGCTTGACGTTATTTCTGGTGATATGAGCTTCGTTGGTACAAGACCAGAAGCAGTTAAATATGTTGAACAGTATAAACCCGAGTATTATGCTACGCTGTTAATGCCAGCGGGTATTACATCTGAAGCCAGTATCAGATATAAGGACGAGGCAAAACTACTGGATGCAGCAGATGTTGATAAGGTGTATATGGAACAAGTGTTACCGGCAAAAATGGTCTGGAATTTGGAGAGCATCAGGAGATTCTGCTTTCTGAGAGAAATACTGACGATGTTCCGCACAGTATTTGCTGTTCTTGGAAAAGACTATAACTGAGAGGAGGTCCACATGGTAGAAGGGCTGGTATCTATTATTATGCCGTCATGGAATACGGCGAAGTTTATAGCTGAATCTATTCAATGTGTGATTGATCAGACTTATAAAAACTGGGAGCTCCTCATTGTGGATGACTGTTCTACTGACAATACGGACGAGGTTGTGGCATCATTCCTGTCTGATAAACGAGTTAAATATCTTCACAATGATAAGAACAGCGGTGCTGCTCTGGCTCGTAATAAAGCTATGCGTGAGGCTCGGGGAGAGTGGATTGCTTTCCTTGACTCAGATGATCTGTGGACACCGGATAAGCTGGAGAAGCAGCTCAACTTCATGAAAGAGCATGGATACGTTCTCTCTTATACAGAATATGAAAAGATTGACGTAGATGACAAACCACTTAACATCTATGTGACAGGGCCTGATGTTGTCAACAAACGGAAGATGTACAATTATGATTACATTGGGCAGTTGACCATGATGTACAGTGCCAAGCATTTCGGGTTGATTCAGATTAAAGACATAAAGAAGAATAATGACTATGCAATAAGATTACAGCTTTACAAGAAAGCTGGAACAGAGGCACATCTCCTGAAGGAGAACCTTGCCAAGTACAGGATTCGGAAGAAGAGCATTAGTCATGATAAACTCAGCAAGAAGCTAAAGAGTCACTATGATCTCTTCCATATCTGTGATGAGAAGCCTGCTCCGGTTGCACTCTGGTTCGCCTGCTGGAATATGTGGTATGGGTTGCAGAAGAAGCGTAATTATGAGAAGACTATTTAAGAGGTGACCGTCTTGAAACTTCAGCCATTTCAAAAACGTACATGGGCTAATATTGATTTAGATGCGGCGGAGCATAATTACCATGTGATCCGCAAGCAAATCAATCCAGAAACTAAGCTTTGCTGTGTAGTAAAAGCGAATGGCTATGGTCATGGGGCAGTGCAGCTTTCTAAACTCTATGAAAGTCTCGGTGCTGACTACCTTGCGGTATCCAATATTGAAGAAGCTATCCAGCTGAGAAATGCAGAAGTATTTCTTCCCATTCTTATTCTCGGTTACACAGATCCTCGTTGTGCTTCACAACTTGCCGATCAGAAAATTACTCAATGCATTTTTTCTAATGAATACGGAATGACGCTATCAGAGAATGCTGTTAAGCAAGGGGTTGTCGTTAAAACCCATATTAAGATCGACTCTGGAATGGGTCGTATCGGGTTCCAATGTACAGAAGATGATCTTCAAAAGGCATTTGAAGTGTGTATTCTACCTGGTTTAAAGGTAGAAGGTATATTTACTCATTTTGCGTCAGCTGACGAGGGAAATGACGGAAAAGAATATACTTTTAGCCAGTTTAATAAGTTTATAGGTGCCATTAGATATTTAGAAACCAAGGGCATTGAATTTGACATCCGACACTGTGCAAATAGCGCAGGAATATTTGATTATCCCGAAATGCATCTGGATATGGTTCGAGCGGGTATTGTTCTTTATGGACTTCAGCCGTCAAGCGCCCTATACAATCCAGGCGACCTTCGACCAGTTCTTACTCTTAGAACAATCATAGATCATATAAAAAATGTGCATCCAGGTGATTGTATAAGCTATGGAAGAGAATTCAAAGCAGATCATGAAATAAGAGTAGCCACAATACCTATAGGCTATGCAGACGGCTTGTGGAGATCGAATTATCCTAATCATATGATTGTTGAGGTCGAAGGGAAATATGCTTCGATCATCGGTCGAGTCTGTATGGACCAATGCATGATTGATGTGAGTGATATACCAGAGGCATCAGTGAACAGTAAAGTTACGGTATATGGTACCCGTGGAGAGACTTCTGTTGATCACGTAGCGGATGCTAATCATACCATTAACTACGAAATTATATGTGCTATCGGGGAACGTGTACCAAGGGTTTATAAGAAAGACGGACAAATCATAGCTGTCGTTGACAATATTGTCTGAGAGGATATAAGAGGATGGAAAGAGATTCTTTACTGTACAAAATCAGGAGAAGAGGACAGATAATAGCTCATCATATTCTGCCTGATGAAACAATGGCAAAGTTATATTCGCGCGTGATATTAAAGAAGAAAATCGACTTAAAAAACCCTCAGACTTTTAACGAAAAAATTCAATGGCTTAAAATTCATGATTATCCGAAGAATCCTTTAGTCATCCAAGGTGCAGATAAATATGCTGTCAGGAGCTATATACAAAAAAAAGGGTTAGGAAAAACCTTAGTCCCCTTGATTGGCGCATGGGAACGAGCTGAAGACATTGACTGGGATAAGCTTCCTGAAAAGTTTGTTTTGAAGTGTAATCATGGCTGTGCATATAATATTCTTTGCCCAGATAAAAAATCGTTTGACAAAGAGGCGGCAATTAAACAACTAAACAAATGGATGAAAGAGGACTTTGGCGCTTATAACATTGAGCTTCATTACTCACAAATCAAACCCCATATGATTACTTGCGAAGAATATCTTGGGGAAATGATTATTGATTATAAGTTCTTCTGCTTTAATGGAGAGCCCAAATACATTTATGTATCAAGCGACTTAGTGCACGATAGGCAGGCACACATCGGATTCTTCTATCTCGACGGAAAAAAGATGCCCTTAATCAGAGACGACTACGCACCAATGGATATTGATGAGTTACCGCCGTTCTTTGATGAAATGAAAAAGGATGCAGTTATTCTTTGTCAAGATTTCCCTTTTGTTAGGGTGGACTTTTTCTTGGCAAACAATACATACTACTTTGCTGAACTGACATTTACACCAAGTGCAGGGATGATGCCATTTAATCCTGATAAGTATGATCTTGAGTGGGGGCAGCAGCTTGACATAAGCAGACTTATTTCACAAAAGAAATAGAGGAAATACCTATGATAAGTATTATTTTTTGCGGAGATATACGTTATTGCCCTTATCTTTCTAGATATACTGATAGATTAGATGTTGCGCAGTCAGAATATAAGGTCCTTTTTTGGAATCGAGCAGGACTTAAGCTGAATATAAAAGAAAACTATCGTTATTATGATAGCCCATCAGCGGAGGATTTGGGAAAGGCAAAAAAGCTGATTGATTTCTTGGGGTTTCGTAATTGGGTTAAGAAGCAACTGAAAGAGATTAAACCGAATGGTATTATCTTTTTATCAACACTAAGCGCAGTGCTATTGTGGGATGTTGCAAAGGCGTATAGAGGACGCTATGTATTTGATATTCGAGATTATAGTTATGAGAATATTAGCATCTTCAAAAAACTTGAATCACGCATTATAGCGAATAGTTATTTCACTGCAATATCATCGAAAGGCTTTAGAGCTTTCCTTCCTGAACATGAGTACATTATAGCCCACAATTTTAATCGAAACGACATGGTTGAACCATTTAGATTTGCTAGAAAGAGTGAGCCATACCAAATTGTTTGGAACGGTACAGTAAGATTTTTCGACTATCAAAAGAATTATCTTGATGTATTTAAAAATGATCCACGCTTTATCCTGGTCTATCACGGGGCAGGAACAGATCTAGAGCAGTATAAAAAGTATTGCATAGAAAATGGCATCACCAATGTGAGCTTCACCGGAGCATATGATAACCGAGACAAGGCGAAGTTACTTGAGAATGCAGCGCTCTTGAATAATTGTTATGGTGGCAGAGATGGAGATGAATTGAGATACGCTATTTCAAATCGCTTCTACGACGGCCTTGTGTACCATATTCCCCAGATTGTTGAAGATGGTGGGTATAAAGCGGGTGAAGCTCGGCGCCTGGAAGTTGGGTTAGGAGTTGAGCCAACTTCAGATTTGCCGGATAAACTATATCAATATTATACAGGGTTAGATACCGATGCATTTAATTTGAACTGTGAAAACGCATTGAAGGCAATCATATCCGAAGATGATGATTACATTCAGAGGATTGATGATTTTGCTAATAAATTTGGAAGGTTGAAAAAATGAAGACTATCAATGCCCTTTTTGTCGGCATGTATCCAAATGCCGTGAGTCCATATAGGAATGTATTCTTCCAGAATTTGATTTTTGCAATGGCCGATATGGGCGTTGATTGCACTGTTGTTTCACCAGTCCCTTTGACAAAGTATGGTTTAAGTATCAAGAATATAGATTATAAAACAATTCACAGGACGGCAAATGGCGCTGAAGTAACAGTATACTATCCTTGGTATATTTCAGCATCTTCAAAGCAAATTGGTAGTTTTAATACCGAGAAATTGTCAGAAAAATGGTTTGAAGACAGTATCATGAAAACTGTCAGAAAAATCAATAAAAAGTTTGACTTTGTATATGGTCATTTTTTTCTATATGGAGGGTTAGCTGCGATTCGCGTAGGTAAGTATTTGGGTATTCCTTCTTTTATAGCCTATGGAGAATGTGATTTTGAGACTCAGGTGAGGCAGACATACGGATACCCACAAGAAGAGCAGCTTACTGGACTTACGGGTATTATCTCTGTGTCCAGCAAGAATACTAAGGAACTTAATGATCTTGGAATTGTTAAGGGCGTGCCAATTATCACGGCTCCGAACTCAACAGATCTGAAACTATTCTATAAGAAGAATAAGAGCGAGTGCAGAAATAAACTTGGTTTACCACAGGACAAGTTTATTGTTGGATTTGTTGGAGGATTCATTGAGCGCAAAGGAGATAAGCGGCTTCTTGAAGCTATTAACCAGATTGACGGAGCATACGGTGCCTTTGCCGGTAGAGGGGATAATCCTCCCACGGGTGAAAAAGTTGTGTTCTGTAAAGCACTTGAACATGAGATTGTAAGTGACTTTCTGAATGCAATAGATGTTTTTTGCCTTCCTACTTTGAGTGAAGGATCATGCAATGCCATTGTCGAAGCCATGGCGTGTGGATGCCCTATCATTTCATCGAGCCTTCCATTTAATGATGATGCTTTGGATGAGTCAAATTCACTTCGAATTGACCCAACATCGGTTGATGAGATAAAAAACGCAATAGAGTTTTTAATGGATTCTCCTCAGCTCTGCGAAAAATTGAGCTTGAAATCTCTTGAAAAAGCTCAGGAATTTGAAATAGGTCAGAGAGCAAATAGAATCTTGAGCTTTATAAAGGAACATGGAAAGCTATGATTAAGACCAAAGAGGACTTACGATACTATCTTGAATGCGATCGTATTTCCATGAATAAAAAGAAGAGTGCAAAGCCTTGGGATATTACCTATTGGTTCTTGCACTGTCTCCGTTATTATGAGTATTGGCACAACCAAACAACCGCATTTAGCAGATTGCCAGAGTTATTCTGGCATGTGAGGTTTAAACACATTTCTGAAAAGTGCGGATTTACTATTCCGATCAACAGGATAGGCCCAGGTTTGTGTTTGCCTCATTATGGAACAATAGTGATTTCTGGCAATGCTTGTATCGGCGAAAACTGTAAAATACATGCAGGTGTTAATATAGGTGCAAGTGGAGGGAAGCCTGACGCAAAACGGATTGGTAACAATGTGTATATAGGGCCAGGTGCAAAAATAATCGGAGGTGGTCACATTTCCGACAATGTAGTAATTGGAGCTAATGCTGTTGTTACAGGGAATATTGAAGACTCAGGGATTACAGTAGGTGGCATTCCAGCGAAAAAGATAAGTGATAAAGATTCCAGTTTGCATTTGATTAGAGCCACTGAAGTTTACGCAAAGGATCATAATTCAAGGAGTAACTAATCAATGACCTATGAAGGTAATAGGAAGAAGGTCGACATTAGGCATTTGAAACTACCATCATTATGGGAAGTCTCAATATTCCTCTTGCTGATGTACGCCTTTTTCTTCCAATATTGTGTAATGTCTATTAATAGCGCAATGCTGTTTTTAAATGCCATCAATATTTTATTTGGCCTTGCGCGCTTACTTACCGGAGCTTATAAAGGGAAAAAGACGTACTATTCTTGGATCATAGCTTTTGTTTTTGTCTCTGTTTTGCTTAGCCTCGTGTTTGGGGTCTCCATCAGTGCAAGTATGGATACAGGGATTAGAATGATCGAATACTGCTTGACAGGATTATCTATTTTCTTGTTTGGAATCTCAAGAGACAATAGTTTTAGGAAAGTCTTGTTCATTACCTGGCTATCGATTGTTCTATTGGCACTTAATGTTCTTCTGCATGGGACAATTGTAGACTATCTTGGCGCAATCGGTTTAGGGTCATTAAATACAAATGAAATGTCATGCTTCTTTGTGTTGATGGTCTTCTGTGCGTTTTACTTGTATGGAGAGACAGACAACAAAATTCAAAAGCTAATAATATGGCTATCATTGCTTCTTGTTTTTATTATACAAATACAATCCGCATCTCGTCGTGGGTTTATTGTGATGGTTTTTATGATTGTGTTGAATATCATTTTTGGAGTTATCCCGTATAGCAATCAAAAAAACTCACGGAGAAGGCTTATTGCTTATTCGTTCTTAATAATTGCTGGTGCTATCGCGTTTGTCGAACTAAGAGACTATATCCTTAACAGTACAATACTTGGTGAAAGATTGGGTGGTACCATGACAGGTGGAGATGCAGCAAGAGCGCGGTATCAAGCATTTGCATTAGAACAGTTTAAAAACCACCCTATTTTTGGCGTAGGTGTTGGCGGGATCACATATCTGCAAGGTGTATATTCACATTCGTTGTTTTACGAAACGATTTCATGTACAGGCATCATTGGTGCTGTACTAATGATTGTTAGCTTTTTTAAACCAGTAAAGGAGTTATTGGTAAGACTCATAAAGAATCGTCCCGAAGCGTATTCAAATAATCGTGAATTGTACTTGGATAAAGTGGTATTAATATATCTTTTCGGCTTGTTTGTTTCCGGCTTTGCTGTTGTAATGATCTACGATTTCTATTTTTATCTTAGCCTTGCTCTTATTGCAACAGCCATTGTTCTTAATAGAATAAAGTTGCAAAATGGGTTGATGCGTGAGGAAGCAATATGAAGAAAATAAAAAAATATATTGGTATCATTCTGTTTTACGGAATTGGTAGACACCTTCCGTCTCATGTTTGCCCTATTAAAATTCTTGGGAAACTGTCAACGAAGTTCAGATATTTTTGTGGTAAACTGATGCTTGCCAAATGTGGATCAAATGTAAATATTTGCAAAGGAAGTAAGTTTTCCTCGAAAGTTTGTATTGGCAGTAATTCTGGAATTGGAATTAGAGCTGAAATTTCTGGCGAATGCCATATTGGTGACAACGTCATTATGGGTCCCGATTGTCAGATTTGGACAGTCAATCACAATTTTTCTGATTTGACAAGGCCAATAAAGTATCAAGGAAACACTGCTGAGAAGCCAGTTTATATTGGTAGCGATGTGTGGATAGGTAGTCGTGTCATGATCCTTCCAGGTGTGCATATCGGTAATGGTGTAGTTATTGGTGGGGGTACTGTTGTATCAAAGGATGTCCCAGACTATGCGATTGTAGTAGGAAACCCTGGAAGAATAGTAAAATACAGAAATGGTAAAGAGGTATAATTTAATGGAACAAAAGAAACTTGGCCTGATTCTTGCTTATCGTGGTGTAAATTATGGAATGCTTTTACAGGCATATGCAACCCAGCAGTTTATCGAGAGGCAAGGCTTTAAGACAGAGATTCTTGAGTACACAAGGACAAGTTATAAGCATATCCGATTTACCCCTTGGCTCCCTGTTTATGCTGCGGACGAATTCTTAAAGAAAATAAAGAAGAATAAGCAGAAGAAAACGGAATACTTAGATGAAGTGCACAAAAACAATATTTCAGAGAGAAAGACGGTTTCTAATAAGTTTATAGAAACCAGTCTAACTAACCGTAGGGTCATTAAAGGGATTGAGGCTCTTGAAGCAGCGGGAAAAGAATATGATGGCGTGCTAATCGGAAGTGACCAAATCTGGCCACCTGATGCAGCCTTTGGTAATTTCACGACTTTAAGATTCGTTCCGGACTCTATTAATAAAATTTCATACGCGACTAGTTTAGGAGTTTCCTCATATCCTTATTATTGCAGAAGTAGCGCAGCACAATTCTGGAAAAGAATCAATCATCTAAGCGTAAGAGAAGAACAGGGAAAAAGAATAATTCAGGATATTTGCAATATTCCGGTTGAAGTTGTAGTAGATCCGACTTATTTGTTTACAGGCAATGAATGGAAAGAGCTTATACCAGAGGAGCAAATTGTAGCTGGTGATTATATTCTTTGTTATTTTCTAGGAGCAACAAAGGAGCATAAAACATTGGCTAGGAAGTTTGCTGATAAACGAGGAATGAAACTCGTGTCTATTCTTAGTACAGAAAGTGTATCGGATATTGATCTAAGTTATGCAGATGAAATCATCACTGGCAGGGGCCCAAATGACTTTATTAATCTTATACGAAACGCAAAGTATGTCCTTACTGACTCTTTCCATGGAGTGGCGTTTTCAGTAATTAACAATAAGCAATTCTACGTTTTTTACAGAACAATAGTAGGAAGCAAGAATTCTCGTAATTCTCGAATAGATAATATCCTCAATATGTGGGGACTTCAGAATAGGCTCGTTTTGAATGATGCTACTGTAGACGAGTTCTCTTTGACAGATATCAATTACGAATATGTTAACAAATTGGTAGACGATAAGAGAAATCATTCAGTTTCATTTTTGATAAATGCTTTAGGTGAATGTTAATGATATTGCAAGAGGATTTATTTAAAAATACATCTGAATGCTGTGGGTGCGGTGCGTGTGTAGACATTTGCCCAAGGACAGTTTTGACTATGCAAGAAGATGCATCCGGGTTCCTGTACCCTCGAATTATGAACCAAGAAGGATGTATTGATTGCAAAAGGTGCTTACAAGTTTGTCCTGAGAAGAATCTGTTCTCGATAGAATCTGAATTCAAGTCCTTTTATGCGGGATACTTGAAGAATAGTAATGAGCTTATTTCTTGCGCGTCTGGGGGGCTTGCCACAGCCATTTCCAAGAAGTTCATACAGACTCACGGAATTGTATATGGATGTGCTTATTCAGATGACTGGAATACAATCGAGTATAGAAGGGCTACAGACATTTTAGACTTAGAGAAGTTCAAGACTTCAAAATATTCCCAGTCTATAAAGAATGACATTTATAAAAAAATAATTGAAGATTTACGTGGGGGGTTCAAGGTTCTCTTTATTGGACTGCCATGTGATGTACTTGCGGTTAAGAGTTCCGTACCTACGAAATATCAATCTGCTCTATACCTGTTAGAGTTGATATGCCATGGACCTACATCCCCAAAAGTGCACAGGCAATTCATTACCGAACTTGAGAAGAAAGGGAAAGTAACCTTTTTTTCTACGAGAGCAAAAAAGAATGGCGCTTGGAAACCGTTTTTCATACACGCAAAATATGAGAACGGTACAGAGCATTATGAAGAATTTCATAAGTCTGCATATGGAGCTGCTTTCAGATATTTGAAGAGGCCCTCATGCTATACCTGCAAGATAAAGGGAAATCATCTGGCTGGTGATCTCATGATTGGTGATTACCATTATGTCGAAAAAGGAATGAAAGGGTACAATGAACACGGTGTTTCTTCTGCCTTGGTTCATAACGAAAAAGGTGAACAGCTTCTTACAGGATTGGAAAGTGTAGGCTTTTATATTATTGAGATTCCGAGAAGAAATGCCACCGGTAATGGAGCAATTACAAGAGCGATTCCTGCACCAGAAAAACATGAAGAATTCGAAAAGGTTTTTGTCGAGAGCGGATTAATGACCGCATCAAGGTTACGCTTTGTCATTAGTTCGAACATTAAACGGAGTGTCAAAGCATCCATGATGGAATGGGCAGTGAAGGTCAAAAGGATGATTATGCCATCGACAAGACCACATTATTAGTATTACATGTATAGATTCTTGATCATATACGACAAAACAGAGTGAGGAATAATGAGGAGTAAGAGAGCGCTAATAAATACTATATATGGTCTTTTATACGAAGCTGTAGCATTAGTATGTGGTATGATTCTGCCACGATTAATACTAGGAGCTTTTGGCTCAGACTATAACGGAATTACGAATTCGATTTCCCAGTTTCTTAGTGCTGTTTCACTTTTACGAGCGGGGATCGGTGGAGTCACCAAAGCAGCGTTATACAAACCACTTGCAGAAGGGGATACTGTTCAGGTAAGTAGAGTTATCAAAGCCACTGAGAATTTCCTTCATAAAGTGGCTTTGATTTTTCTGGGTGCATTAGTTGCTTTTGCGTGTGTATATCCTGCCTTTGTTAATAAAGAATTTGATTGGTTCTTCTCATTCACTCTGGTACTCATACTTGGGTTGTCTACATTTGCCCAATACCAGTTCGGACTCACCTATCATTTGCTACTACTTGCGGCTCAAAGAAATGGCGTTGTTTCGTTAATTCAGATATTCACTACTATATTGAATACAGTAGTAGCGGCTATTTTAATTAAAGCCGGAGCTGGAATTCATATTGTAAAGTTGGGGAGTGCATTAGTATATGCGCTCAATCCGTTAGCTATAAATATATACGCAAAGCATAAATTTCATATTATCAAAAACGTTGAGCCAGATAATGATGCAATATCGCAAAGATGGGACGCTTTTGCTCACCAAGTAGCTTTTTTTGTGAATACAAATACAGATATAGTGGTTCTTACTTGGTTTGCAACATTGAAAGATGTTTCAATATATTCTGTGTATTATTTAGTTATTAATGGAATCACTATCGTTGTTAAAAATTCAATACAAAGTGTGGCGGCAGCATTTGGAGATATGATTGCAAAAAATGAAGACCGCTTACTTCACGAGAACTTCGATGCTTTTGAAACAATGACAGCATCAATTTCAACAATTCTTTTTGGAACTACGTTGATAATGATTGTACCTTTCGTCTCATTGTACACGAAAGGGGTTACTGATGCTAATTACATTCAACCATTTTTTGCTGTTCTGATTACTATAGCAGGTTTCTTTAATTGTATTCGCATCCCTTATCAAAATCTTGTTGAGGCAGCGGGGCACTTCAAACAAACAAAAGTTGGAGCATACTTTGAAGCGGGTATGAATGTTCTAATTTCTGTTATTTGTGTGTTTAAGTTTGGACTGATTGGTGTGGCTATAGGCACAGTGTTTGCTACATTGTTTAGGACTCTTCAATTTTCTGTATATATGTGCAAACATATTGTAAAAAGGTCTTGGTTAAAAGTTGTTAAGAGCATCGGAAGTTCAGGAATTATAATATTGCTCACAGTTTTTATTCACAATGCACTACCAACTATAGAGTATTCCAGTTATCTTGATTGGATTCTGATTTCAATACGGACAGTTATAATTCTTGCTATTCTTGTAAGTGTGAATGATATTGTGTTCTTTAGAGACGCAACAATGACTGTAATTAATAGAGTAAAAGGTATACTTTCAAAACGTACAAATGCTTGAGCTCGGTTTCAATAATTGGTTGGTATTGGATTCAACCGAAGGTGAAAGGTAGAAACATATGAAAAAAGTGATGACTGTATTCGGTACAAGACCAGAGGCGATCAAGATTTGTCCCCTGGTCAATGAAATGAAGAAGAGGGATGGACTGGAAGTAGTTGTGTGCGTTACAGCTCAGCACAGACAGATGCTTGATCAGGTACTCAAGACCTTTGACGTAACTCCAGACTATGATCTCAACATCATGAAGGACCGACAGACACTGTTCGACATCACTGCAAACATCCTGAACGGAATTAAAGACGTGTTGGAAAAGGAAAAGCCGGACGTTGTTCTTGTCCATGGTGACACATCTACTACTTTCGTGACGGCTCTGGCTTGCTTCTATCTCCAAATTCCGGTCGGTCATGTTGAGGCAGGACTCAGGACTTATAATATCTATTCTCCATATCCGGAAGAGTTCAACCGGGAAGCTGTGTCTATCGTTTCTCAGTACAACTTCGCTCCGACACCGCTGTCTAAATCCAACCTCCTCCGTGAAGGACGCAACCCGGACAACATCTATGTTACTGGCAACACGGTCATTGATGCCATGCAGCATACGGTCAAGGAGGACTACCATCACCCAGAACTTGACTGGGTTGGCGATGACAAGCTGATTTTTATTACAGCCCATCGTCGGGAAAACCTCGGTGAGCCGATGCACCACATGTTCCGGGCTATACGTCGTGTTCTTGACGAGCATCTGGATTGCAAGGCTGTGTACCCGATTCATATGAACCCGGTGGTGAGACAGGCTGCTGATGAGGAACTCGGAGACTGTGACCGTATTCACATCATCGAGCCGATAGAGGTGTTCGACTGCCATAACTTTGAAGCCCGTAGCTTCCTCTGCCTGACTGATTCCGGCGGAATTCAGGAGGAATGCCCGTCCTATGGCGTACCGGTCCTTGTCATGCGAGATACGACTGAGAGACCGGAAGGTGTGGATGCGGGGACTTTGAAGCTTGTTGGAACCGATGAGGAGACGATTTATAAAACCTTCAAGCTTCTCTTGGAAAACCAGGATGAGTATAATAAGATGGCTCATGCCGTGAATCCCTATGGTGATGGTCATGCTTGTGAACGTATAGCAGATATCCTTGAAGGGAAGGAGTATACGCCCTGGGAGCCGTAAAACAACTCCTCCAAGCCTACATATGACTGTAAGCACCGGCTTGACACAACCGTAGTCAGCGGGTTTGCTGTGGCGGGGAATCCATACTGGGAAAGTAAGGAACAGGGAAAGGAGGCATACTGATGCTAGATAAGAAATACCAAGTCTTCATCAGTTCTACATATACAGACCTAATAGAAGCTAGAGCAAAAGTACGAGATGCCATCCTTTCGATGTACCATTTCCCTGTGGGCATGGAGTTATTTGGCGCTGCAAATGAAGATCAGTGGCAGATTATCAGCGAAACAATTGATTCTTCTGATTATTATGTGCTCATCATAGGTCAAAGGTATGGTTCCGTGATACCGGAAGGGCGTGCTGACGCTGGAATTAGCTATACAGAGAAAGAGTTCAGGTATGCGTTAGAAAAAGGCATACCTATTCTTGCTTTTCTGCTTGATGATAGTGTTGCAGTAAAGCCAGAGTTTGTGGAAACTGTTCATCGAGATGAGCTGACCGCCTTCAAGAATTCTGTAAAAACAGGTAGGCTCGTAGAATGGTGGAGGAGTCCTGATGAGTTAGCTCAGAAGGTAACTACAGCGCTCTATAAGCAGATTACGAGAACGAAGCGACCGGGCTGGATCCGTGGCGATTCGGTCGATATTGAGAAGAGCTTGTCAGAAATTGTTGAGCTCAGTAAGCAGAACAGAGAGCTTCAAGAAGAAAATAAAAAACAAGCTTTGGAAATAGAACAGCTCAGGAAGGAATCGGAACGCCAGCCGTTGCTGACTCTTACTATAGGATGTACAAGGCCAGATAAGGACGAAAAACATCCAGAATTCTTCAATCGTGAAGACTTGATCACGATTGAAGAAGATGGAGCAATTCATCTAAAACTAAAGCAAATATCGACAAAGACACAGCAAGCAGAGTATTATCCGCTATCCCGTTCAGACATTCCGGCAGAAATAAGCAGTCGAATCTCAGATGACGCTATTAAGGCATATAACGACGCGCTTCCTTCGAAAGAAATACTGGAGAGATATTTAAACGCTTACCGGATATATCTGCGGATCAAGGAAAACGGTATTCCGATTACTTTTTTTGTAAACAATCTTGGTACAGCAAAGGCCACGGATGTTAGTGTCACAATTGAATTTCCAGATCAAGTTTACATTCTAAACACGGATGATGCTATTGCAATGGATGAACCAACTGCACCTGAAAAGGGGAAGGATCCCATCCAGAAAGCATATGCAAAAGTACAACATGAAAGGGCGTTTGCTTTAGATATGCCGCTCTCAAATATTGGAGGATTCGGGAGTCTTCCGGATATTTCAGCGATAGTTGCTTCGCCTTTCAGGAATGAAAATACTATTTATTCGTCGATTGAGATTGAAGACAACATAGTAGAAATCGAACAGAAGCAAGGAATTGTTCACACAAAGTTTGATTATTTTTACGGGGGATATATCGTGCCACTCGTCTCCGGAGAATTTGAAGCAAAACTTACTTTGATGTGTGCGGAGTACCAAGATCCAGAGGAAACTACAATTAAGTTCATTGTAGAATAGTAAGGAAGATGGAACAAAAAGAACTCTGCATCCGTTGTAATAAACCAACACCCTATCATCCCAACACCCCGATCACGCTCCGTCGTTACTTTGTCGAAGGCTCCGGGCAGCTTTGCGAGAAGTGCTTTTACGAACTGTACCCGGTGCCTGGCGCTTTGAGGGGTGAGATAAACGCTTGCAACACCCCTGCAGAAGGGATGTCTAGGGCATGACGGCGATGTCAGTCGAAAAGAATAGCCGAGGTAAATCAGCTCCTCGGCTTTCTTTCAAATCTAAGCATTTGGATTGTTACGTGTTGTAATATTCTTTGTACCACTCGGCAAACTTCCTCAATCCCTCGCGGATGCCAATAGTGGGTTTGAATCCATAGTCATCTTCCAGCCCTTTGCTATCAGCATAAGTGACAGGAACATCGCCAGGTTGCATACCGACCAGCTCACGGTGAGTTTCGAAATCATAGTCAGCAGGAAGAACGCCTGTATGAACGAGCTCTTCCTGAAGTGTGCTGATGTAATCAAGCAGGTTTTCAGGAGTGCCACCGCCGATGTTGTAAACGGCGTAAGGCGGAAGAGGAAGACCATCTTCACCGGTGAGTTTCTCCGGAGCACCTTGCATGACACGGACAATCCCTTCCACGATGTCGTCTACAAACGTAAAGTCACGCTTGCAGTTGCCGTAATTGAAGATCTTAATCGTACCACCTTTGGAGAGCGTGTTGGTCGCAGAGTAGTAGAACATATCAGGCCGTCCGGCAGGACCATAGACGGTGAAGAAGCGTAAGCCAGTAGAAGGAATATTGTAGAGCTTAGAGTAGGCATGAGCCAGCAGCTCATCGCTTTTCTTCGTTGCGGCATAGAGACTCACGGGATTATCAACCTTATCATCGGTACTGAATGGAACCTTTTTATTCCCACCGTAAACAGAGGAGCTGGAGGCATACACCAGATGGTCAACTGGATTGTGCCGACAGGCTTCTAGAATGTTATAGAAGCCGATGAGGTTGCTTTCGATATAGACATCCGGATGGTCGATGGAATAGCGGACACCGGCCTGGGCGGCAAGGTTGACGACCACGGCGGGCTTGTATTCGGCAAAGACCTGGTCAATGAGACCTTTGTCCGCGATGGAGCCTTTGATGAAGATATGCTTGACCGGGCTCGTTTTTGCAGCTTCCTCGATCAGCCCTAGCCGGTATTTTTTCAGTGCCGGATCATAATAATCGTTCATATTATCCAGGCTGATTACAGTGCCGCCAGTCATTTCCTCCAGAAGACGGAGGACCAGATTGGCACCAATGAATCCAGGGGAGCCAGTCACGAGGATGGTTTTATAGTTCAGACCGATTTTTACTTTGCTCATGGATTAATCCCTCCTGAATAGGTCACGGGTATAGACCTTTTCTTCCACATCATCCAACACTGGATCATAGCGGTTAGCGATAATGCATCCGCACATCTTTTTGAACTTCTTGATATCGTTGATAACTTGGCTGCCAAAGAAGGTGGAACCGTTCTCCAGCGTCGGCTCGTAGATGACCACTGTGGCACCCTTTGCTTTGATACGTTTCATAACGCCCTGTATGGAGGACTGACGGAAATTGTCACTATTGGATTTCATGGTTAGACGATATACGCCGACCACAATTCCTTTCTGCTGTGTTTCTTTAGCAGCAGAGAAGGACTCGCTGTTGCCATAGGTTCCGGCAATCTCCAGCACTCGATCCGCGATGAAATCCTTCCTGGTCCGGTTGCTTTCCACAATGGCAGTCATCATATTTTGAGGAACATCATTATAGTTTGCAAGTAACTGCTTGGTATCCTTCGGCAGGCAGTATCCTCCGTAGCCAAATGAAGGGTTATTGTAATAATCGCCGACTCTGGGATCCAGGCAGACACCTTTTATGATATCTTTGGTGCTAAGGCCTTTGACCTCGGCGTAGGTATCCAGTTCGTTAAAATAGGAGACTCTTAAGGCAAGATATGTGTTGACGAAAAGCTTTGTGGCTTCCGCTTCCGTGTAGCCTACGAAGAGAGTTTCTATATTATCTTTGATTGCTCCTTGTTTTAGAAGTTCCGCAAAAATCTTTGCTCTTTTTTCTGTTTTTGCATCGCAGCCGACGATAATGCGGCTGGGATAGAGATTGTCATATAATGCCTTGGATTCCCGCAGAAATTCCGGGCTGAAAATAATATTGTCGGTCTTGTATTTTTTGCGAACCTGCTTTGTATAGCCTACCGGAATGGTGGATTTAATGACAATAGTAGGCTTGGTTCTTCTTGATTTGGTTGCTTTTAAAATTGTCTCGATTACGGTTTCCACTGCGGAGCAATCGAAGAAGTTTTTCGCGGAATCGTAGTTGGTTGGTGCGGCAATAATGATGAAATCCGCATCTTTATAAGCATCCTCGGCGTTGGTAGTTGCTTTCAGGTTTAGGGTGCGCTCTTTATTCTTGGCCTCTTCTAAGTATTTTTCAATATAATCATCCTGGATAGGCGAAATGAATTTGTTAAGTTTTTTTACTTTCTCCGGGATGATATCGACAGCGGTGACGCGGTTGTACTGGGCAAGAAGAACGGCAAGGGAAAGTCCCACATAGCCGGTGCCGGCGACGGCTATGTTGTAACCATCGTTTTGTAATTTGATTTTTTTCGACTTTTCTGCTGGAGTTGAAGAAGTATCTGCAGTATCAATCGCTGATTCTTTATCAACTGAAAAAAGTGTAATAGGATCAATTTCAAGGGTTTCACAAAGAAGCTGCAACTGCTCAAGTGAGGGAGTTTGCTCGCCTGTTTCGATTTTGCTGAGAACGGAGCGGTTAATTCCGGTTTTCTTTGATACTTCAAGTTGTGTTAAATTCTGCTGAAGTCTGGTTGCTTTAATGAGATTGGAAATATAAATTGTATCAATAGTATTCATCTGAATTCGTTTCCTTTGTTTGTTTTATATAATAACATCACTATTATACATCGAATATGAACTATGTCAATTTGAAAACTAAATGTTCTACATTTCAACGCAGTAAGTGATGGAAAAAAATGTAGGAAGAGCATCTGCTCTTGCAGCAGTGATGATATCCTTATACCATGCATTTTTTGAAAATTCTACGATGTTGCGTTATAATAATAAAAATAATTATACATTCGAAGCTTGTGTAAGAGTTTATCAAATAGGAATGCCAATGGAAGAAGGGGACTTATAGATGGCCTCATATACTCAAACTTGCCATGATGTACTATATCTTGCATCTTGTGCAGTAAACAACAGAATACCGGATGAAACACGCATTCATGCAATGGATCTGGATGCGGTTTATCATGTTGCCAAAAGACATTTGGTGCGAGCTATCGTTGCGGTTGCATTAGAATCTGCAGGAGTGAAGGACAAGCAATTTGCTGACGGTTTTGGAGCATCCTTGCGTAAGACAGTCATTTTCGCCGATGCAAGGAAGAAGGTGCTCGCAGAATTGGATAAAGCCGTAATCTGGTATCTCCCGCTGAAAGGTATGGTTCTTAAGGACTATTATCCGAAGACCGGAATGCGGGAAATGTCGGATCATGATATCTTAATTGATGCCACGAGAGCTGCAGATGTAAAGGATATTATGGAGTCTTTGGGGTTTGAAACGGAACATTATGGGAGGGGAAACCATGATGTGTATTTCAAGAAGCCAGTTTTGAATTTTGAAATGCATACGACTCTTTTTACAGATTTTTTTAATCCAACTATTGCGGACTATTATAGAAATGTTAAGGAACGATTGGTCAGGGAGTCCGTGGATTCCTGTGGCTATCATTTTACTAAAGAAGATTTCTATATTTATATTACTGCACATGAGTATAAACACTTCTCCGGAGGCGGTACCGGAATACGCTCTCTCATAGACACATATCTGTATCTAAAGAAAGAAACGTTAGATATGGATTACATCCGCGGTGAACTAAAGAAGCTTGGGATCTCCGATTTCGAGGAGAAGAACCGAAGCCTATCGCTACATCTTTTCGGCGGAGAAAAGCTGACAAATGATGATAAGCAGATGCTTGAATATATTCTGAATTCCGGAGCCTACGGAACATTATCACATCGGGTTCGGAATCGGATTCGCGAGAAAGAGGGCAACAAGATTGCTTATATGTGGAGTAGATTCATAGTACCTGTGCGTCCTGGAAGCAGGGGGTATGATGTGTATTCGAAGGAATATCCGTTCTTCTATAAACACAAGATACTATTGCCTTTTCTGCCGCTATACCGGTTGGGAAGGGCTTTTCGAAATGGTATTTTGAAGCAGGAGATCAGGGAGGTTCGTAAGGCGAAGAAGTGAGGGATGAGAATAGCATCTCCTTGATGGAAGATATTTTAAACGAAATGAGAAAGGATCTCGGAGTCAAGAAAACAAAGAAAAGGGAACTGCTAAAACTTTTTATTAATGACATACAGGGAAATGTTGTTTGAGTGGCACCAGGCTTTAATAGAAAGACCGCTGGCAGCCTGCTCTCGGAAACGTTCTGTCCAGAGAGCGAGATTAGATTGATGAAGTTTTTGTTTAGCGTTCATGAGAACCTCCTTAAAGAGTGGCGCGAATTGCGCGCTTCGCGCAACAGGCGCAAAGTATTTGGAGTATTATCTCATGAAATGGTGTATGATTATAAGGTACCGATAATGGAGGGTTTACGTCATTGCTCGATAGAACACCACAAGTATTCATTTCGTATAGCTGGACAAGTAAAGAGTATCAGCAAAGCATTATTGACCTCGCCTCTCGTATGAGGCACGATGGCGTGGATGTAAAGCTTGATGTTTGGGATTTGAAAGAAGGGCAAGATAAGTATGTCTATATGGAGCAATGTGTCACAAATCCCGACATTGATAAAGTGCTCATTCTTTCAGATCGAGTCTATGCTGAGAAAGCTGACAAAAGAAAAGGTGGAGTAGGTGACGAAACAACTATAATATCTGCTGAAGTCTACGGGAATGCAGAACAGCAGAAATTCATCCCTGTGGTCATGGAGCGTGACGATAAAGGAAAAGTGTATCTTCCTGCCTATTTGAAAACACGAATTTTCCGTGATCTTTCCGGTATAAACTACGAAGATGAATATGAGACTCTGCTCCGCACTATTTTTGACGAGCCTTCTCATCGTAAACCAGAAATAGGATCTAGGCCAGATTGGTTAACAGAGGAACAACCTGATGGCCTTTATCCATTGAAAGATGCCGTGAAAATACTCAGCGCTGCCGATCTTGGCAGAATTAAAAATGTAGCAGCGCGAGAGTTTGTGGATGTCTATATAGAAGCGATAAAGCAGTTCTATGTGAAGAACATCGATAAAGACAAGTACCTTGAGAATTTTAAAGCCTTGAAGGAATATCGAGACGTGTTCCTTGATCATTTAAAAGCATTCTCAGTAGATGATCATTTCGGCTCAACCATGGCAGATGAGTTTGAACGGCTATATAATGCACTTTACAATGCTTATACCTTTGACCCGAAAACAATGTCGTGTGGTGAGAATGAGTTTGACTTATTCAGGCTCCATGTATGGGAATTGTTCATATGTACAATTACCTATATGCTCCATTTTGAACTGTATAGCGATATCCATGAACTATTAGTACATACCTACTTCTTACGGACATCTGGATTGGGGAGCGATAAAAAGCCTTTCTGTTACGAATGGTTTCGTTTCCATTCCAAGATGCTTGAAGAATATATTAAACCGACTATGGATGGAGATCTCCCTCGCAAGTTTACTTTGACCGGCCATTATGTATGTACAGAGCGCGAATACATGCCGATTTATTCCGGAAGATCAATGGCAAATGCAGACTTGTTCTTATATCAAGTTTATAATGGATTGAAATTGGATGGATTAACTCAATGGGGGCCGTGGTTCCCTGTGTTGTATGTATACGCTGATGAATACGATTCTATGTGGAAGAAGCTGAGATCCAAACGATTTTGTGAAAAGGTTATGCCCATCTTTGGAGTGAAAACAATAGACGCGCTAAAGGAAAGAATCGCAAAATGTTCGTATGATAGAGAATATCACTATTCAAGGGCTTGGCACGGAGCTGCCAGTGCAATTCTCACATGGATTAAGATAGACGAAGTAGCTACACTGCCGTAAAAAGGGGACGGTTATGAGAAATCCGCCAAAGGTGTTTATATCGTATAGCTGGACAAGCGAAGATTATAAAGCAACAGTGCTACAGCTTGCGGAGGCTTTGGTTGACAAAAGCGTTGATGTCATTTTAGATCGCTGGGATCTATTACCAGGGCATGATAGATTCGCTTTTATGGAGCAGAGCGTTGAAAAGGCTGATAAAGTTCTCGTCCTTTGTGATAAAAAGTATAGCGAGAAAGCTAATGCTCGTGAAGGAGGCGTGGGGACAGAGACTGCGATAATTACGCCGTATGTCTATGGACGGTCAAATCAAGAGAAGTTCATTCCTGTTATTATGGATGATTTCAAGTTCATGCCAACATATCTCAAGAGCAGACTCGGGATTGACTTTAGAGATGGACACAGAAAACTTGGATTTGAAGAAATACTCCGTGCCATTTACAACAAGCCTGAGAATGTTAAGCCACCTCTTGGCAACCCACCCGTATGGATAGGTGAAGGTAATGCCGGTCGTGGTGCAGATGACATAACGGTCAAGAACACAAAGGAATCAGTAAAAAAGACAGTTCTTGAAAGTGTTGGGAATAAGAGATTCACGTCATCGGACATCGCTACTTTTACAGGAAAAACGCAAGCCTCAGTCCATCGGGTTCTAAGTGACATGCTTGATGAAGGCTTGATAATTCGTGCTGGAAGAGGGTATCTTGTTAGAAAAGCAGATGAAGTGCCTCCAACAACAATCAAGGTTTACATAAGAGCATGGCAAGAAGTTATTAATCCAGTAACGGGAAAAACCTATGATGAAGTGGGACTGAAAGCGTTGGATGCTATTATGTATGGCCCGGTTCATGAAGTTGTTGAGATTACCTCGAACTTAGAGAAAGAGCTTCTTGACGAGTTCAAAGCCCTATATCCCGATTTCAGATTTGACCGGTACGAAATCCGGACAGATGAAGAGAAAGAGTGAGACGTAATAATGAACGATGACTTCTGGTAAAGTGATTATGAACGAACTTTGCATCCGCTGTAATAAACCAAAACCCTATCTGCAAATTTTGCTTGAACGGTGTGCACGTTTCGTTTTAAACGGTGTGTGCATTTCGCTTCACCGGTGTAACTGTATCGGATAGCGGTGTGCGTCTCGGAACTGTGGTATAGTTTTTCTCGTAGTAAAAAACGAGAACCTTCCTACGAAGAAATTTTCATTTATTCATATTTCTTAAGATGCACTATGCTTAGAAGCATATATAAATATTTGGGAATTTCTTTAGAAAAGATTGTCATTCCTAAAGAGTATAATGATCTATTAAAAGGGCATATAAGTGGGGGCTTGAGGAAAGCAAAGAGTAATTATCCTAATTGTCAACGTGATTTCGATTGTATAATTGGATGATGCGGCAGTTGAACAGGTGATTATTTTTCATCCGAAAAGTATATATCCTGATTGAGAAAACGTTCATGATTAAGGGAAATAGAAAGAATAATAATATGATTCAAAAACAAAATTTGTCCACGGAAGAATGTCCGATTTGGATATCTGTGTTCGACCGGTAGATCGTGCGCTTATAAGAGATGCCATTGAAACGGTTGGCGGAGTCTTTCGGGGTACGGAGTCCGGGGATGAGCAGTTTTTGATCCAGCAGACGATTGGCGTGGAGTTTCATGGCCGCCTCCTGTATCGAAAAGGCCCTGACGGGGCGATTGTGAATTACCCATGTTGGGAGTTGGTGGACTCTACGAAGAATCGTTTGACTGAGGAAGGTTTTGCGTTGAATCTGATAGGACAAGCGGTTTACGACCTGTCGAAGGGTGGGCCTGGGGGCTGATATATTCTTGATCTGTGGGTGTATCGTCACAGGCATACGCCTCAGCCGGATTGGAATGTCGTTGATGAATGGCTGAAAAAAGATGGTATTTATGAAGCGGCGCATAATCTGTTGGATTTGTCTGAGTATTTGTTTGGAACGGGTGCAGAAAGAGAAACTCTGTTGGCAGATTCGTCACGCCATACGCTGATGACGGAAATAGCGGATTATATTCTTGATGGCGGTCTGCATGGTGATGCCAGACGCGGAGCGGCGGCGCAGGTTGCACGCGCAGGCGGGAAAAGCGGCGCTACGGCAAAACAGTTTTTCCGTAACAGGAAGGACTACGAGAACCGCTATCCTTGGCTGAAGAAGGCTCCATTCCTTCTGCCGGTTGCCTGGGGCATGCGCGCATGCAAGAGCCTGAAAATCCACGGCGATGTAATCCGGAAGTGGCGCAAGGATGTGTGAAGCCTGTCGAAGGAAGAGGTTAGGGTGCAGAAGGATAGAATGAAGAGGTGGGGAGTGTAGATTGGGAATTGATGTTGCAGGACAGCGAAGGGTTGTCCTGCTTTTTCGTTATAGGGTTTTATTAGAAGTGATTGGGATCTTGATTGACATCATTGGGCTTGATGATATACTTGAAATATACAGAGTATTTCTCGGCAAAACACCCGAAAGGGTGCGGCGCAAAGCTACAGGGCCTGTAAGATGGTAGCCAGTTGTGAGTGGGGACGCATTGCTGGAGGTGGTGCGTTTTCTAGTAAATGAAAGGATTTAAATGAATAGACTATTAACACTTGGAATATTGTATATAAAGAAGCAGTTTTCCAGGCTGTCATCGGTATTATTGCACATGAAATTCCAGCGCCGGTTTTATCGGATGATCCTCGTTGGCAGCAGGCAATCTATCGTCAGCAGGCGAACTATGCACGATATCTTCATGCGGAAGATGAATTAAAAAAAGTGATGGATGCGGCAGGTATTCCTTTTGTGATATTGAAAGGGAATGCTGCCGCTGTTTATTATAAGCATCCGGAACGACGAAAGATGGGGGATATTGATTTTCTTGTACCGCAATCGGAGTTTGAACAGGCGAAGGCGGTTTTGAATGATAATGGATATATACTTGATAATCATGGAGAAAATCCTCGTCATATAGGATATAAGAAAAATGGTGTTTCGTTTGAATTGCATCATCATTTTTCGCATGAAGAAGTTGATATTGAAGATTATATGATTGATGGACTGAAGAATCGTGTTATGGGAAAGATTGGGGAGCACGTATTTCCGATGCTTCCACCGATGGCGAATGGCCTAGTTCTGTTGGATCATATGAAAAGCCATTTAAAGAGTGGCATGGGATTACTTCAGATTATCGACTGGATGATGTATGTGAATGCTGAGTTGCATGATGATTCATGGAAGAACGGGTTCGAGACGGTGGCAAAGAAAAAGGGTTTTCGGAAGTTTGCCATGGTTGCGACGAAGATGTGCCAGAGGTACCTGGGATTGCCGTGTGAAGATATTACATGGTGTAGTGATGCAGATGATGTGCTCTGCGACAGACTGATGGCTATTGTGATGAGTTCCGGAAACTTTGGTATGAAGAATGGTAATGGGACAAGTATTGAATGTGTTACCACGAGATTCCGACGAGATGGAGTTTTTCGTTATATGCAGGAGCGTGGAGAACTTCATTGGGAGGCATATAAGAAGCATCACTGGCTGAAACCGTTTTGTTGGATTTATCAGTTGTTTAGATACATCCGACGGGGTCTGAAGACCGGAAGAAGCCGGAAGCAGATGAGCGAGGATGTGAAGAGGAGTAAAGAGAGGGCGGAAGTGCTGAAGGAGATGGGGATATAAGATATGTTTAATTAATTGTATTCTAATGATATGAACTTTTTGTTGCAGGATGGCAATGTGTTATTTGTAATTATAGGTATTGTTTACAAAGAATATACGATGGAAATGATATATGGAGGCTAGTTATGAATAATAGAGTGATATTTATACCATATGGAAAAATGGGTGAATTCTATAATTGTTTCGTAATCGCTTTGTTTTTAAAACACCACCAGAATGTGACTTTTATTAGATATATAAAAGAAAATTGTTTTAAGGGAAAGTACCGAGGGAAGGAATCGCTGGTTTTTCTGTTTAAGGCTCCTGTTCAATCGGAATTGGGTGAAAATGAGTCGTTCTATGTTTTTCAAAGGAGGATTTCAAAAAAATCAGACGAATATCGAAAAAGGACAGAGGACTCATTTAATAAAGAGTATTCGTTATTTCTAGAAGATCCCTATTATTACATAATGAATAATTTATTTGAAGGGCAGAGACTCTCGGATATTATTGAGATGGTTATGCCTTTTGGAAATGACACACAATTATTCAGGGAAGAAGAAATATTGCTATATAAGTATAAAAAAGTGTTTCTTGAAGAAAAGACTAAGTTTGGAATTCCTGATGACTACAAGGAAAAAGAACATGGTTATGTTCAGGATTTACTAGATGGTATACTGACCTTTTCTAATCCGGATTGTTTTAACGATCCATTTGATTGTGATTGTAACATTCCAATCGGATTAAAAACATATCTTTTAGGATTATTTCTTGACTTTTGCAATAAACGCACAAAAAAAGTAATTGACAAAGAAGAACTGGAACACAGATATAATCGAATCTTAGAAAATGGTGTGGATGATTCGATTGAAAGATATCAAAATGCGTTAATGATTCTTGCTAGAGATTTGTTGGATAATATATATTTGGGAGAACTACAAGATGAATTAAGGAATGCTAACATTAAATATGATGATTTAAAAAGAGATTTTAGAGTTCTTTGTATGGCAAAAGACCCAAAGGATATTCTTATGTGGGGATATTATTGCGATGGAGGACAAGGCGTTTCGGTAGAGTTTTATCAAAATAAAATTATAGAAGGGTTAAGCAGACTTGAAAACTCTGTTGTTTTATATGGCGACGTGTCCTATTTAAAAAAAGAGCAAAAACCCAAATTGAAAGTTAAAAAGGGGATAAGTAGCTATGATTTGATGAAGTATATAATCGAGTGTGTTTTTTCAAAATACGAGGCTTGGAAACACGAAAAAGAACGTCGATTTGTATTGCTAAAAAAACCAGAGGAATTATATGAAATGGGAGATTATATAGGCGTTAAAGTAGATAGGGAGAATTGTTATTTGGGATTGCATGCTAGAAAAATGTCTATGGATCGCAATAAATATAGCATAGGTAAATGGATTCAACTGGAGAAAGATTTAGATGAGTATGCGCTTACAAAAACTATAGGGTTAAAGTATTAATTAAGAAAGAAGAACTAAGAGCTATAGGATATACCGATAATAAAGAAGGTAGTCTTTAGAGTTTAATAGATGTTTCTTAGTTAGTTATCCTTGTATATAGCAAGAGATTAGTGCTTATGAGATTCTCCTTTCAAGGTAGCGTGAATTGAACGAATCAAGCAAATTGTGCGATATGATTTATGGTATTATCTCACGAATTGAGTTTTAGGATAAGATATGTGTGATAGAGGATTTACAAGACTCAATCATGGATCCAAGGACTGTGGCACAAACAATTGTTCGACAAAATAATTTTTGTATGCTATACTATATTTGCACAGAGGAGGTATCATGAAGCCTTCAGAACTTTATACTGAAATCACTGGACAGACGGGTTTATTTAATATTCAGGCAATTGGCAATATTCCTTCAATTATGCAAAGAGGATTATTGTCGAACGAGAAAGCTTCGAGAATTAATCATATGTCTATTGCAATGCAGGAGGTTCAAGAACGGAGAGATACAGTAGTTATTCCGAATGGGATGGCACTACACAAATATGCAAATGTATATTTTGATCCCAAAAATCCAATGTTATATAAGCGACAGAATGAGTATGATAATATATGTATTCTCAAGTTTGATTGCTCAATATTGGATTTCGATGGAGTAATAGTATCTGATAGAAATGCCTCAAGCAGATATGCTAGCTTTTTTCCACCTGAAATAGGATTGAGAGTAATTGATTTTAAATTAGTATTTGCAGCAGATTGGCGAGATGACAATCAGTTCGAATATTTTAGAAAGAAATCAATTAAATGTGCAGAGGTATTAGTGCCGTATTCGGTGCCGTTTAACTTTGTATTATGTGCTGCGGTGTACAATGAGTTAACTAAGAAAAAACTTGAAGATGTAGGGTTTGATAGAAATATTTATGTAGAACCCAAATTGTTTTTTTAAGGAGATGATGAGATGATAGTGAAGATAGGTAATATATTTGAAAGTAGTTGCACCACTATCGTCAATACTGTAAATTGTGTAGGTGTAATGGGAAAAGGAATTGCGCTGGAATTTAAGAAAAAGTATCCAGAGATGTTTATGGAGTATGTTCTTAAATGCAATAGAGGAGAAGTAAAACCAGGCATTCCTTATGTTTATCAGTACAATGGGATTAGTATTTTGAATTTTCCGACAAAAGATCATTGGAGATCGCCTTCAAGATTATCTTATGTGATTGATGGTCTTGATTGGTTTGTAGAAAACTATAAGAAATTTGGCATAGATAGTATTGCATTTCCTCCTTTGGGTTGTGGGAATGGTGGATTAACTTGGAATATTGTGGGACCGATAATGTATCAAAAACTGATTAAGCTCCCCATAAATATTGAGATTTATGCACCATATGGAACAAGTCCACGAGAACTGACGGAAGAGTTTCTTTCTAATTCTGCTTCAGAAAGAGATGCTTTAGGCAATAGCAATTCTAGCGTCAATTCAAAGTGGTATTTGATTCTTCAAGTGGTTAAGGAACTTAACGAAAGAAAATATGCCTTAAAAGTTGGAAGAACAATTTATCAAAAGATTTGTTATGTATTGACAAGAAATGGTGTTGATACAGGTTTTGTTTTTTCAAAGGGAAGCTATGGACCGTTTTCATCACAGGTTAGGGATAGTATTACAGCTTTAGCTAATGCAAATTTGATTGTGGAAAAACAGCTAGGCAGAATGATCGCTTTAAGTGTTTCGGATGGTGTAGAGATTCATAGAGATAAATATACAGAAAAAGAACTTGAAGCAGTACGAAAAACAGTTGATTTGTTTGGAAGGGTTAAAAGCACCGATCAAGCAGAAATGATTGCAACGGTATTATATTCGTATGATCAGCTCGCACAGGACAAGACAGATGTTTCAGACAAAGAGGTATATGATTATGTCTTATCTTGGAAACCACACTGGAAAACAGAAAAGGAATTTGATTTGTGTGATACTATTCAAAATATGGCAATGCTATCACTTATGAATATAAAGTGCAGTGGCGAGTTAATGGATACAATGCTTGTCTAACAATAAGTGTAGCCGAAAAATTTGATTTAGAATGCATATAAGAAGAAATGGGATAATCAAAGTTTTTTAGGGTTCCCCAAAGATTTTTAGGGGCTGACGAAATAAGATTAAATGATTCAGGGCTTAGCAAATGCTAAGCCCTGTTCCATATCCTTTTATTCTGTGTCTTCTTCGTAATACTGTACTTGAGTACGATCGTCGGATCCGTATAATACCGGATTGTTTCTCGTTGCATATAGAAAGCGATTTCTGAAGTGCTCAAAGTTCCGAAAGCCGCGCCCAAGTCGTTTCAGGTCTTTGACCTTCCTGTTTAGTGATTCTATTGGTCCGTTGGATAATCGGCTGTTATATATTCCGCCAGCGCCATATTTTTCCACCATTACAAAAGAGTTGATGATAGGTTCCTTGAACTTCCTAAGAAGAAAGGCAACGGATGTTTTACGCTTGCCTATATCTAATGAAATAGTTATAATTTCCGTAACAGAACCCAACACGCCTCTCAAAGAAGTGGACTACATTGGGTCAAATAGTATTTGGAGAGAATTGGTAGTATGGTAGATAAACCATATCTTACAATTGAGAAACAAATAGAGCACCTTAAGGAAAAAGGTGTTACTTTTGCATTGTACGATGAGGAAAAGGCAAAGGATTATCTGCTAAATCATAACAACTATTTCAAACTGACGGCATACAGAAAGAATTATAATAAACATCCGGATGGACCCCAAAAGGATAAGTACATTAATCTTGATTTTGCATTTCTTGTAGATTTGGCTGTAATAGATATGCATCTGAGATACAGGATTGTACACTTGGCTCTTGATATTGAACATCAAGCCAAACTGAAACTTCTCCGGAAAACCGAAGAGAAAGCTGAAGATGGTTATACAATTGTTTCTGATTATGTTTCCTCTTTAAGTGAAACACAAAAGCCAAAATTCGAAAGTGAGATTAATCGAAATAAAGGCAATGTTTATTGTGGGAATATTATAGCAAAGTATAATGGCAAATATCCGATATGGGCATTCTTAGAAATAATACCCTTTGGTCGGCTGGTATCTTTCTATAATTTCTGTGCTGACAGATTTGCCGACCCGGAAATGAAAGATGACTACTTTCGTTTGTTGACATGTAAAGAGATTAGGAATGCATCAGCACATAGCAATTGTATTATTAATGATCTTCATTCGGGAACGGCACTACATAAAACGAATTCCAGTGTGACTGCTTCGTTGGTAAAGATACCCACAATGAAGCCTGAATTCAGAAAAAGACGTATGAGTAATGCTCGCGTACAACAGATTGTTACGCTGTTTTATACTCATAAGACTATGGTAAATAGTATAGGGGTTAACCAGGAAGAGGGAAAATTGCTACGTGAACTAATTAATAGGATGTTTCGAAATACCTCTTTTTATGATGATAATCCAACCATAAAGGGTACATTTGATTTCTTAAAGATGGTAGTTGACAATTGGTTTCCGAGTGAGTAGAATATTAGTACATAGAAAAAGCGATGCTTTTGCAGGGCGACATTGTGAATACGATGTTAGCCCTGTTTTTATTTTCCTAGCGTCAGCAAAAATGCACTAGTCAACTTAAAGGTGATTCACACGATGATTGGATTTTGCGACACCTAACGCTAGTTTGAAAGTGAGCCACCCTTTTATATGGGGACCATCGCATTATTCGAATAAGTGATATTATAATTTGCAGATACTGGCCATAAGTCGGGCAAATGGTCGTTTTGATCTTGATTGACATCGGAGGGCGTGATGGTATACTTTTAATATAAATAATATTATTAATATGATATCTCGGCAAAACATCCGAAAGGGTGCGGCGCAAAACTATAGGGCCTGTAAAATGGTAGCCAGTTGCAAGTGTGGACGCATTGCCGGGAGGTGATGCGTTTTGTAGTTATATATTAAAGTTTTTCATCGATTTGGATGATTGTAGGAGCATATGATTTGAAAGAAAAAAATAATCCATTACTATTGAAAGTGTTACCGGCAAATCTGCTAATTAAAGGTTTCGTGAAAAATATGGATGAATGTAATTATGAAAACTACTTGACCGAGTTTATTAATGCATCCTCATATTTTATGGAAAAGACTGGCGGTATTTATTTTAAGTATCAAAACGATCAATCAAATGGTCAATGTGATTGTTATGCGAAGACAAAGGAATACGAATATGCGATTGATTATAAACTATTTGGAAGTCAAAATGCTTTATATGGGAGAAGTGTTCTATCAAATCAGATTACCGAAATTACGCTGGGAGCATATGCCTTTTCTCAGCCCAGGGAGAATAAAAACATTATTGCATCAAATATCTTAGAAACAATAAAGGATGTAACATTGGAAGAATTAGAAGATATTGTAGATTCAAAATATGCTATTAGCGAAAAAACTATTGTTAAAAGAGATATTCAAGGTATATTAAGGATTTTAAGAGTTAAGAAAAATTTGCTTTTATTTTTGACCTATCAGTTTCTTTTTCCAAGGGATTATCATTATGATTTCGAGGAAGAGAAGGAGGGGCTCTTGAAATCTATTTCCAAAAGGATGAAAAACATTATTATCTATCGAAACGAACTGGTTGAGAATTATGATACGTTTTTGTGTTTCTTGTTTGAAAATCATCTGATTATTACAGAATTTACCGATTGCGGGTTGAAAGAAGTTGACGTTTTGCCGATTGATGCAAGCCCGTTGTTTATGAAGTTGAGTGAAATTGGGGATGTGTTTTAGATTAAACATCATGAGTGAAATGCTGTACGGGGGACTGGGGTATGATAGAGGGAAAGGCCAGTATTACTTATAAAGGCAAAGCACTTGAGGCTTATGTTCAAATTCAGGAAGGGTCGTTAGGGGTAGAACTAATAATTCCGGTTATAAGTAGTGAATCTTTTGAATGTGCTGAAGAAATATATGCCACCATAATAAAACAAATAGCCTTTTTCGATAAAGATAATAACTTGTACTCTATAGAAAATGTTCTTTTCTTTACTAGAGTCTTTAATTTAAAAGAAAACCGCTTAATCGGAAGGTTTGAAACATTTCTTCGAGGTGTAAGCTTATATGGAAGAGGATTCATTCAAATTCATTTCATTGGCATGGAGGAAATTTTTCTTGACTTGAATGAAATAAACAAAAGAAAAATCGATAGCAGCAAGTGGGTTTTTCAGAAAAATGGTGATAGAATTATAATTCGGCACGACCTAAGAATTATAAAGAACTTAAATGAACTACGGAAGATAATTAATAGGGTTATAGATTATTGGGGATTTACACTCGGTGTAGAAGTGTTCTTGGATTATATGATTTTTGAAACTGAAGAAGGCGAAAATGTAGGCAGGATAATATATGACTCGGATATAAACTATATGGTACCCAAAATGATACGAGTCGAAGATAGATATAAACAACCTTATAATAAAATCGAACAAGAATTGAACAAATGGCTTACTATTTACCCTACGTATCATGAAGTAATAGATATATGGAGAAAAACGCTTCATTGCAAGGGAGTTACTGAAGAGGATATCTTTATTTGGAGATGTCAAAGCTTTGAATTATTGTGCAGCCTAAATGTAGAGTTACGTAAAAGCGCGAACGAGAAAATGGCTCCAGAACAGAAGTACCCAAATATATGTAATTACTTGGCTGCAGCGAATGAGCGGCTGACCTTTTTAAACTGTGATGTTTCATATTTTCAATCTGTTAAAAAAGCCAGAGATATATATACTCATTATAATATAAAGAAGGATATAGGCGAGTCAGAATGGAAGAACGCTAATAATATTATAAGAAAAGCGTTGTATAGAACTATGGAAGAATTGTTTTCTGTTTCAAGAATCATTAAAAATGATTTCTTTTTCTTAATGTTTCCAAATGAGGAAGGTAGAGGAAGACGTAAAATTATGGAATCTGACTTGTTTAAGTGAACAGGAGTGGAACGAGAATGCTGTTAATCTCAATGGATTAGTTCAAATCTGCTTGACAATTAAGAATAATGCCCCATGATAAGGGTATCAATTGATACTCTTATCGTAGGGGCTATTAATATGAACGAAGTAGTCAGAATCGAAGCAGAACCGGATGTCAAAACCTACCTTGATCGCTTGAAGTATGCCATAAAGAATGGTGCTGAGATTAAATTTCAGATAATTCGTCTTGTTGATGCCAACAGAGATATCAAGTTTACAAACCAATATACAGTAAGTACGCTGTTTCCGGATGATTCTTTTTGCAGAGAGAGCATTATCGGAAGATCGGTATCCGTATCGAATTGCTTAGGGGGTGTTTGATATGAATATGGTATATAAAGAGAGCAAGAAAATACTTTGCCCATGCTGTATGAAAGAACATGAAGTAGATACGGTACAGGTGAAGGAGGAAACACTATTTAAGAATAGACTGTTTAATTACTATGCCAATTATCAATACTGTAATATGGCCGATGAATTGTATGCGGATGAGACGCAGATTCAGGAAAATGACATAGAATTGAAGAATGCTTACCGTAGGGAGGAAGGACTTCTTACATCGGACGAAATTGCCTCTATTCGAAGAAAGTATGGTATTACGCAAAGCGATTTGTGCCTATTGCTTGGTTGGGGGGCGAAAACAATTACCCGTTATGAAAGTCACCAGGTGCAGGATAGAGCGCATGATACGATTTTAAAGAAGATTGATAATGATCCGGAGTGGTTTCTTTCTTTGCTAAATGAGGCAAAGTATGAATTGCCTGAAGAGGCCTATCAGAAGTATTTAAGTGAAGCGTCTGCATTGTTTATGAAAGGTGAGGATATATATCTTCGCAAAGCAATTGAGGCCAGGTATGCAAAGTATCGTGGAGAGAATCTTTGGGATGGTATGAAGAAATTGTCCTTGGATAAGGTCGTCGAAATGATTCGCTATTATGCTGCCAGTCCCCAAGTTGATAATTTGTATAAAGTGAAATTAATGAAACTTATGTGGTACGCGGATGCACTTTCATTTAAGAAAAGGGGATTTGCAATTACAGGGCTGGTTTATCAGGCTTTACCTATGGGGGCGGTGCCAATTGCGCATGATTCTATCATCGATCTTGATGGCGTTCCATGTGAAGAAGTTGATATGGGTGAATCAAGCGCATACCATTTTACTTTGAAAGGTCGGCAAAAATATAAGTATTTGAAACCCTTTGATTGCCAAATACTGGATGAGGTTATAGATAAGCTTGGCAAGATGTCAAGAGACGAGATTGTATCGTTTATGCATAAAGAAAGGGCATATATTGAAACTGAACCGAGAGGTATTATTAGTTTTGAGTATGCGAAGGATTTGCAGATCTAATCAAGGAGATCCTATGAAACTACTCTCAAAACTCAAATTAATCGGATTAATCTTGTATTTCGATTTTTAACTAGGAGTTGATTTTAAATGAATGAAGAAAACTTTGCGACAACAGAGGAACTGACTCAAGACCAGTGGTGGTTGATACTGTGGTCATTATTAACCGATATACCTGAGAAAGAATAATCTGATAGAAGATAGCTGCTGAAGTTCATATTGTTGAGATTATGGAGATCAGTAATCATTATGAGTAACTACATAGAATACAATGACAAAATGGCATTTCATCCGGGTTATTACATCAAGGAAATAATCGATGATGAAAACATTACACAGGAAGATTTTGCGAAGAGGTTGGGAACTACTCCGAAGAATTTAAGTATTTTAATTCGGGGTGAACAGGCTCTCTCGATTGATATGGCCAGTAAATTGTCCAGACTAATGAATACATCTGTGACATATTGGTTAAATCTTCAGAATGCATATGATGCATTGGTAGCTGAATCGATGTCGGATGGTTTATAAAGAGGAAAACGCAATGGAAAGGCAAGATGAATTATTAATCTGCTCGGGCGAAACAATTGAAGATGTTTTAGAAGAACGAAATATGACGATGACCGAATTGGAAGAACTGACCGGCTGTTCCGAAATGTATATTAATCGGGTGATCGCCGATTCGGAACGAATTACAGATGACTTTGCTGAGGGTTTGGGAAGGGCTTTTGGTGTGAACAAGTCTTTCTGGATTAATCTTCAGAATCACTATGATGAGGAATACAGGCGCGGTAACTGTAAATGCCAATGAATTAGTTTGCCATTTTCTATGGTGTGCCATTCAACCGAATTGTGTATACAATTAATGCTAATTATACGTTGGACATGATCTTGAGTGAACTTGGTGGACACATTGACGGGAGGTGCCGTGTTATTTATTAGGGTTATATATGATAATTCAAGATGGTTAATAGGAGCAGTTTAATAAAAAAGAAGCCGGACGCATCCGACTTCCCTAGGTATGCTCCGAAGAGACACACCGCAATTCGCAATATCATAATACCATATATAGTGTTTTTTTTCAAGTAGACTAAAGGTTAAATATAGTCTTTAGGCAGCTGAGTTTGCTTTTATAATCAGTACGCATTATTTGATTGAATACCGAACTTGGAACTTGAGAGTGGAGTTTTTCGACTGTTTCGGCGTATTCTTTTATTAAATGTTTGATATCGGTCTTATTTTCGTTTATTAGAGTGAGTACGAAGATTAATAGTATTAAATAATCAGTGATTGTTGAAAAATCGATTCCACTTATGTTCATCCGGTTTCGAATAGAATGAGATTAAAAGAGGTTGGCTTGAATAGCCAACCTCGTGGTTTCTTCGCCCGGTCAGTTTTTATTTTATCATCGAGTCGGAACCGTCACTCCTGCAATTATGCAGAACCGGTTAAGGATTAGGTGTGACTCTTTTTTAATCATACTCAAAAATCCCCTGTATCGTATCCGATACATTCATAATATCTTTATATGACAGGTAGTCAGTTTTGCTGCAGGCACGTGAAGAAGGATCGATTGCCTTGATTTGTTCGCAAATGACGGTTCCGGCTGTTCCGTGGTTGCCGGTTGCCGGAATATGGACAGGGCCGGCGGGATAATCCTTGATATAAGGGCAGACATGAAACATGCCTGTGGCTTTGATAAATGCGTTTTTGCTCACTACAACAAACAACTGCTTCTTGTAGTTGTTTATCTTGATAATATCTCCCTGACAGAATTGCATCACAGTAACTCCTTTCCTTTCGGATTGCCCCAATCGAAATCGCAGGCGCTGATTTTGCCGTTGTATTCGGCAAGTCTTTCTTCGAAGGTTTTATGCTTAAACTGCTTGCGCAGAACAATGGCGTCGTTTTCGATTTCGATTTCAAGGATATCCGAAACTTTGAGCTGCAACTGATCCAATATGTCTTTCGGAATTCTGATTCCCTGGCTGTTTCCCCATGCTCTGATTGCTACCTGGTCCATGATGAGTCCTCCCATGTATTAATGTATATACATTATACGGGATAATTTTTAGCTTTTCAAGAGAGCTCGTTTGAAAGTTTAAATAGAGGTACCCGGGAGATAATTATTAAGGGAGTATTTGAAATAAGGGAAGGAAAATGATACCGTTATTTCAGAAATATAGATACTTTTTGAAATAAGAATGTTATTATATGCATAAGGCGTATTACCATCCCACTCCAAAGGAGCCATCATGAAACTACTATCCAAATTCAAATTGATCAGTTTAATCCTGTATTTCCTCATCCTTTTCGCAGAGCGCCTTCTTGCGGTTATCTTAAGCTGGAATCACGGTGGAGAATACGCTTTAATATCCGGTAATGTCTTCAACTATATCGCATATGGAATAACTGCGGTAAGCCTGGTGGCAGGGGTGGTAATGATGATTATCGTCCTCCCGAAGATGTTTGCATCCGTCTTTACAAGCAGGGAGTATGATTACAGAGCAAATAATCGCAAAGTAGTCATGGCGGCCATGGCGATCCTCTATGGTGGTATGATGCATACGGGCTTTACGATTGCACCGGTTCAGTTCGTGGCATATGGTTTTCTGATTCTTTCGATGGCTATTCGAACGATTGAGTGTTGCAGGGAAGCGAAACGCCTTGCCAAAGAATCCGGAAGCGAAGTTGCCGCATCCAAAGCAAAGACACTTTCGTTTGCTTCCATTGTATCGGTAATCTATCTGACACTCCTTGCGATGGCGGTACCCGTAAGCTACATTTCATTTCAGGATATGCCCATGAGGGCAATCTTCTTTGCCGTTGAATTTGCTGCGGTATTTGTTCTGGTTCCGGTCTTTGGAATTATGTTGTACCGCTTCTATGATACGGGTGTCACATCGTTTTCTTTCGTGTATCCGGCGCTTGCCCTTCTTTTCTCCGGTGCTACGGTCGTGTTGAAGTGGAGGGAAGAGATCAACTGGTTTGTGCTGATTTTCCTTACGCTAACGATTGTGTTCTATGCAAGTTTCGGATTGATTGTAAGAGGTAAGATCAGAAAGAGCATTGTGGGGACAGAAAGATGACGGAAAAGTCGCAGACCGGGGGGAAACGTGCCATATTCATCATTGCTCCCGCGATAATGGTTCTATTGGTGTGCTTAACATTTGTCATCACCTATCGCAAATACATACCCATTGATTACAACAATCTCGGCGGAGCGAACTGCTGGCTGACCGGTTCCATGATTAAGTTCGTGAATAACTGGTTTTATGATGGTGTGACAGAAGACCGGTTTACCAGCTATGAATCCTTCAGGTCCATCGAACATCCGGATGCGTTAAGCCGTACGCCTTATCTCAGTTATCCGCCCGGAAACGTAATGCTTGTATATCTGTGCACGAAGGCAACGGGCAAAAACCATGTTTTTGTCTCCGGTGTTAAACGGGTGGCGACACTTTTGTTCCTCCTGGAAGCAGCATTGGTCTCACTATTCGTCTATTTCTTCCTGGGCGCGGAGCGCTTTCAACTTTCCGAAGCACCGGTCAGAAGAGCCGTTCTGGGATATCTGACTGCGGCAGTGTGGTCACTGGTACCGGTAAATGCCTGGTACATGGTCAATACCTTCTTTTCCGACCAGATTGTTCTCTTTTTCATCGTTCTTGTTTCACTGCTGGAATATTTATGGATCACGAAGAAGAAACCGGTGATCAGAACCGTTGAACTCATTCTGTTTGTCTGTGGAATGATGACGGATTACTTCTTCTGGATTTTCCTGTTCTTTCTTTTCGTATTTCAACTGCTGCGGGACATTCTGGGGCATAAAGGCACAAAGAAAACCGTGGGAAATGCACTATGCTACATCCTTCCCGTGGGACTCTCCGTAAGCCTGTTCGTTTGGCAGCTTCAGTATACCGATAACTTCTTAGCCTTCCTTAAGGAACGCTTCATCGTGCGGGTAAGTTCCCTGGACGAACAGGGACAGGGAGCAATGATCGGCATTCTGAACAACATGGCCAACAGCCTGTTCGGGGGATGGAAACCGTTAATGTTTGTTTTCCTTGGCTTATGGACAGTGATGATTATCCTGGTGGTCGTGCTGTTACTGAAAGGCAAAGTGAAAGACTTCTTTGCGGATAACGAAATCTCGCTTCTTTCCTGTGTCTGGGTGGCAGCCGTTGCGCAGATACTGATTTTCAGAAACCATTCGGCCCAGCATGAATTCTCCATGCTGAAAGTCGGCCTCCTCTTTGTTGGTACGATCCTGTTATTCACGATGATTCTCAGTAAAATCTTCGACCGGAAGAATGCACATACCCTGGTCTGGTTCCTGCTTTCCCTTGTTATATTCGGGGCATTCATCCGCTTCCCTTACGGGGCAAAAGCGTTTGTGCGCATTCGAGACGAAAAATGGGGATACGATGTGGAGCGGGTGCTGTATGAAACGGCAGAGTTTGATGAAGTATATTTCTCTTTTACGTACAGCATTCCGATTAATCCTCCGACAAAGCTGGCCATGGCGGAAAAGGAAGTCTATTTGATAGACTCGTTGAACGAAATCGATGAGCTTTTTCCGGATCTTGATCCGAAGGCCAGACCGGTTCTGTTAATCGACAAAGAAGCGGAAGCAAAGTCTAATGCAATTCTTGCCAAAGAAAAGGACATTATGGATGCCGGAATGGTAAAATATGAAGATGACAGAATGATTCTCGTCTACATGAATAAACCATGAAAACTAACATAAAGAATGTTAAAGTACAGAGATTTATGTTATAATATCTCTGTATTTTTATTTCACCATTGAGGAGGGTTCATAAATGAAAATCGGTTGTGTCAAAGAGATCAAAAACAATGAATTCCGTGTGGGTCTTACCCCGGACAATGTAAAGTCCTATGTGGCAGCAGGCCATCATGTGTATATGGAAAAAGGCGCCGGCGTAGGCTCCGGTTTCTCGGATAATGAATATGTGGATGCAGGAGCATCTTTAATTGATAATGCAGCGGATGTATGGCATCTTGTGGATATGATGATCAAGGTCAAAGAACCCTTAGAGAGTGAATATGAACTCTTCCATGAGGGATTGATTCTTTATACCTATCTTCACCTGGCAGCAGACAAAGAACAGACGGATGCGCTCCTTGCGGGCAAGGTGAAAGCAGTCGCATATGAGACCATTCAAGAGAAGGATCGTTCCCTTCCGTGTCTTGCTCCGATGAGCCAGATTGCAGGTCGTCTTTCCATTCAGGAAGGCGCAAAGTACCTTGAGAAGAAGTTCGGCGGCGAAGGAATTCTTCTTGCCGGTGTTCCGGGAACCCCGAAGGCGAATGTAGTGATCCTTGGTGGCGGTACCGTAGGTATGAATGCCTGCAAGATCGCAGTCGGTATGGGTGCGAATGTTACCATTCTTGATGTGAACTTAAAGAGACTCGAGGAACTGGACAACATGTTCGGAGCACATATCCAGACATTGTATTCTTCCGATTCCAACATCGAGAAGGCAGTCATCGATGCAGACCTTGTGATCGGTTCCGTACTGATTCCCGGTGGTTCCACACCGAAGTTATTCAAGAAAAAATACCTGCCTGAAATGAAGGATGGTGCGGTATTCGTGGATGTTGCCATCGACCAGGGAGGTTGCGGAGAATCCTCCCATGTAACTACACATGATGATCCCGTATATATTGAAGACGGTGTCGTTCATTACTGCGTAGGCAATATGCCAGGCGCGGTTCCGAGAACTTCTACAATCGCATTGACCAACGCAACACTTCGTTACGGTCTTGCCATTGCAAACGAAGGCCTTGAGAAGGCATGCACCAATCCGGCAATCGCTTCCGGCGTGAACTGCTACCTTGGCAAGCTGACCAACAAAAATGTAGCGGACGCACATGGCTATGAGTTCACTGAGCTTAGCGGATGTTTGGCATAAAGGAGTCAACATGAATAAAATCAAAATCGCATTCTTCGATGCCAAAGACTACGACCGTCAGTCTTTCATCGAATCCAACAAAGGTGAATATGAGATCACATATCTCGATACACGCCTTACGGAGGATACCTGTAAACTGGCGGAAGGATATGACGTGGTCTGCGTTTTCGTAAACGACGACGTGAACCGTACGGTAATCGACAAACTAACCGCAATGGGCATTAAACTCATCGCCCTTCGTTGCGCAGGCTACAACAATGTCGATATCGAGTATGCCTATGGCAAGATCCATATCGTCCGCGTTCCTGCCTATTCACCGTATGCGGTGGCGGAGCATGCTATGGCGATGCTTCTTACCTCCATCCGTCGAATCCATAAGGCATTTATTCGAACGAGAGATTTTAATTTCAGCTTAAACGGAATGACTGGATTTGATCTGCACGGCAAAACGGTCGGCGTGGTAGGAACCGGTAAAATCGGCAGAATCTTCATCGACATATGTCGTGGGTTTGGCATGCATGTAATCGCATTCGACAAATTTCCGGCGAAAGACTCCGGAATCGAATACGTGGAACTGGACGAGTTATGGCAAAGAGCGGATATCATTTCCTTCCACTGCCCGTTAACCGATGAAAACCGTCATATGGTCAACCCCGACAGCATTGCGAAGATGAAGAAGGGTGTTGTCCTGATCAACACCTCCCGTGGTGCACTGATTGATTCTGAGGCACTCTTGGAGGGCATTAAAGAGCGTAAGATCGGCGCTGCCTGTCTGGATGTATATGAAGAAGAGTCGAATGTCTTCTTCCATGACTACTCGAACCACATCGTAAACGATGATATCCTGGCACGCTTAATCTCGATGCCGAATGTGATCCTTACTTCACACCAGGCATTCTTAACCAATGAAGCTCTTGCAAATATTGCGGATACCACGCTGAATAATGTCCGTGAGTTCTTCGAGCGCGACACCTGCTCGAACGAAGTCTGCTATAAATGCGAGAATCTTGCAAACTGCAAGCAGACACATGAGAAGAAGTGCTTCTGATGTGGTGAGAGGGGGATCATTCGATTGCTTCGTAAAGTCTTTACAAACTTAAGAGAGAATAAGGATTTGGCGATTTTCGCTTTGGTTTACTCTTTTCTTTTCCTTTTGGCCGTTGAATGCGGGAAGGTGGTCTATGAACAGGGCTGCCTTCCTGATTTCGTTTCGCTGAAGCAGAATGGCCGGGTATTCTATTTATGGCCGCTTCTTTTTCTGTTACTTAGTGTGTTAACCTATATTCTTTTGCTTTTACTGAAGAACCGTTCGGTAAAAGAAGTCTCATTTCTTCCGAAGTTTTGCCATAATCCGTATGTTCCGGCTTTGTTAATATTACTGTCGTTTATGCTTGTTTACATGGTTTATTATCCCGGAACATGGTGCTATGACATCCTGTTTCAGAACAAAATGATCATGGGAATTGATCCTTTCACCAAGCATCATCCTCCGCTTCATACATTCATATGGGGAGCCTGCAGGTCGATTGAAAATGCCACCCAAGGAGGGCTTAGAGCTATTGCTGTATATTCGGTTACACAGATAGTACTTACATCCCTGGTATATGGCCGAGTGGTACATTCTGTTTGGAAGGAAACCCGAAATGATATCTTAAGTCTCATTGCATTCTTATTCTTTGCATGCAATCCGACATTTCAGCTCTTTTCATTTTCGCCGATTAAAGACGCATGGTTTACGATGTGCTTCCTGCTTGTATGTGTTTATGTTTATGAAGGCTCTAAGGAAGGATTTACCCGAAAACGTATTGTGCTGATCAGTATCTTTACGTTTCTTTCCTGTTTGTTTCGAAACAACATGATTTATGCGTTGATTCCGTTCGGGATAATTGTTTTTATTCTGTGGAAGAAACGCAGGAAAACAATATTGATAGCCGGCGCAGCGATACTTTTGGCGTTTATCCTGGTTGATAAAATACTATACTGAATTCTCGGCATCAAAGAAACGGAGAGAAAAGAAATGCTGAGCGTTCCGATCCAGCAGATCGGCTGTGTTTACAGAGATCAAAACGGGTCACTTACGGAAGAGGAACTTAACGGTATAAACAGGTTTATCCCGCTTGAGAGTCTTTCGAAATACAATTCTCATATCGCAGATCCGGTAAAGAAGGATGTGAATGATGAAGTCCTTGAACAGGATTTTACGGGGTTCATTAAACTGTGGCTGCGTCTGGGGGCAAAGTATCCGAAGTCTTACATAAAGGCTTACCTGGTTCAATACAGCCCTTACTGGTATCCGTTCTCCGAATCATATGATTCCTTCTCGATAACACCTTACATTGAAGACTATGCGATTTTGGATGAGAATTATCCGTTTATCCGTGTGGACAGATTTTCACGGGCATATGATATCTATCGTAAACTTGCGAAAGGAACCTCCCTGCCGGTATTTTCAAGAGGAATAATTCTTTGGCTTTGCCTGACGATGTTTGCCTTTGCTTTGGCGTTGAGGAAAAACAAGAAGTCCGTCCTGATACCGCTTTTAAGCCTCTGTTATTTTGCGACTTTGTTCCTCGGACCGCTGTGTATAGCAAGGTATACATATCATGTTTTGGCCGCTTTTCCCTTGATGACGGCTATGCTTCTTAATGTCAACTTTAAAAGGAAATCAACGGATCAGCCCAAATCTTGAAGAAATTCCCGCTCTGTGATAGAATGATTAAAGTTTGTGAAATCAATAATCCATCGGAGAAAACACTATGTTAAACAATAAAACCATCTTAGTTACCGGCGGAACCGGTTCCTTCGGCAATCGTTTCGTGGAATATGTTCTTGAGAACTACAACCCGAAGAAAATTATCATCTATTCCCGTGATGAATTCAAGCAGTTCAACATGCAGAACAAAATGAAACGCCTCTATCCGGAGAAATCCGCATGCCTGCGTTTCTTTATTGGCGATGTCAGAGATGTTGACCGCCTCTACCGTGCCTTCGAAGGCGTGGACTACGTGATTCATGCAGCAGCAATGAAACAGGTTCCTGCCTGCGAATACAATCCCAACGAGGCCATCAAGACCAACATCCATGGTGCACAGAACATCATCGAAGCTGCTCTGGATAAAGGCGTAAAGAAGGTTGTAGCCCTTTCCACAGATAAGGCAGTTAACCCCGTAAACTTATACGGTGGCACAAAACTTGTTTCCGACAAGCTTTTTATCGCAGCGAATGCGTATGCGGGCGATAAGGACATTTCCTTCTCCATCGTGCGTTACGGAAACGTAGCTGGAAGCCGCGGCTCCGTTATTCCTTTCTTCCAGGAACTGATTGACAAGGGCGAAAGCAAACTTCCGATTACCGATTATCGTATGACCCGCTTCTGGATTAGTCTTGACGAGGGCGTAAAACTTGTCATTAAGGCTCTTGAAGAAGCCAAAGGTGGTGAAACCTTTATCTCCAAGATTCCGTCCTTTAAGATTACGGATCTTGCACAGGCAATGCTCCCCGGCTGCGAAATGCCCGAGGTCGGCATCCGCGAAGGTGAGAAACTTCATGAAATCATGATTACCACCGAAGACTCCATGACCACTTACGAATACGACAACCACTTCATCATCTATCCGCAGATGGTTTGGGCCAACAGAAAAGCCCCGAACCCCACCGGCAAAAAGGTGGAAGACGGATTCTCCTATTCCTCCGGAAACAATACGCAGTGGTTAACGGTGGAAGAGATTCAGCAGAGACTGAAAGAGGAGATTGGAAAGCACTAAGAGATTACTCGAGACAGATTTACGGGCCCGTTCATAACGGACCCGTTTTTTACTGTTTTTACCTGGAATATGTTGTATAATATCAACGTACAGACATACCCAAAGGAGCATACATGGATAAATCAAATAAACTGTCGATTGTTATTCCCTGCTACAACGAAGAACAGAATATAGAATCCCTGGTCCGGCGAGTGCTTGACTCTCCGATTGAGAATAAAGAGATCATCGTTGTGGAGGATTGTTCCACGGATGATACAAGAAGGATTCTGGAAGAAAAGATTAAGCCCTTAGTCAGCAAGATCGTTTACCATGAGAAAAACATGGGCAAGGGAGCTGCGCTCAGAACCGGTTTTAGCGAAGCAACCGGGGATGTGGTCATTATTCAGGATGCCGATCATGAGTATGATCCGAACGAATATCCGAGGATTGTTAACCCGATTTTTAATGGGGAATATCAGGTTGTATATGGTTCCAGATTCTTAAACCGCAAGCGCAAAGGATATCTGGCTAACCGGATGGCGAACCGTTTTCTGACCGGCCTTTCCAATATGTTCACCCATCAGAAACTGACGGATATGGAGACCTGCTATAAGGCCTTTAAAAGAGAGATTATCCAGTCTGTGGATTTGGTGGAGAATCGCTTTGGTTTTGAACCGGAGATTACGTCCAAGATTTCCAAAATGAAGATTAAAATCCATGAAGTTCCTATTTCCTATAACCCCAGAACGAATGAAGAGGGAAAGAAGATAGGCTTTAAAGATGGCTTAAGAGCAATCTATGTGATTTGGAAATATCGATAATACGGATGCTTGTGTAAAAGGGAGACGAATAAATGAACAGAGTATTGGTAGCGGGAGGAGCCGGTTTTCTTGGCTCACATTTGTGCGACAGACTGATTCGTGAGGGGAATGATGTCATTTGCCTCGATAATCTGTTTACGGGGAAAAAAGACAATATCAGACACCTGCTGGATAATCCGTACTTTGAATTCATTAGACATGATGTTACCCAAAGTATTTTCGTGGAATGTGACCAAATCTATAACCTTGCCTGCCCGGCTAGCCCCCTTCAGTATCAAAGAGACCCGATTTATACCACGAAAACATCGATATACGGGGCGTTCAACACCCTGGGACTTGCAAAACGTACGGGTGCAAGAATTCTTCAGTCCTCCACATCGGAAGTTTACGGAGACCCTGAGATTTCTCCGCAGAATGAATCTTATCGCGGACGCGTAAATACCATGGGTCCGAGAGCCTGCTATGACGAAGGCAAACGTGTGGCTGAGACAATCTTCTTTGATTATCACAGAAAGCATGGTGTGGAAATCAAGGTGATGAGAATCTTCAACACCTATGGTCCGAGAATGGATATCGGAGACGGAAGAGTGGTTTCCAATTTCATCGTTCAGGCCCTGAAAGGGGAAGATATCACCATTTACGGAGACGGCAGCCAGACACGGTCTTTTTGTTATGTGGATGACCTGATTGAAGGAATGATCCGCTTCATGAAAAGCGACAAGGACTTTACGGGACCGGTGAATATCGGCAATCCTTCCGAGTGCACGATTAAACAGCTGGCGGAAACCGTCATCAAACTGACGAATTCGTCCTCCAAACTAATCTATTGCGATCTGCCTCAGGATGATCCCCTGCAAAGAAAACCGGACATCACTTTAGCCAAATCAAAGCTTGACTGGAGTCCTTCCGTCGGACTGGAAGAGGGATTACAAAAAACCATCAGCTACTTTGAAGGAATAATCTAAAATGCAGAAGAAAAAGTCTTTATGGATTTATATCGGCATTGCGGCAGTCTACCTTGCTGCAGGTATTATTCTGTTGTCCTTCCATGAGCCGTGGAGAGACGAGTCCCAAGCGTGGGTTCTTGCCCATAATCTGTCCTGGAGCCAGATTGTATCGGTCTGTGTTTCGGAAGGACATCCCTGCCTTTGGTTTTATCTGGCAAAACTGACCATTCTGTTTGGATTACCGTTTAAGGCCTTCGGTGTTGTTAGTGTTGTCTTTATGTCCGTAGCGGTTTTTCTGTTTCTGCGAAACTCCAAGTTGAGCTGGGTTTCGAAAGTTATTATTCTTATTTCCCCTGTCTTTTTCTATTACAACCCGGTAATCTGCAGAATATACTCTTTAGTGATATTGTTAATCTGTATCATGTGCTCATTCTGGAAGGAAAGGCACGATAAGCCCATCCTGTACGGAATTATTGCAGCGCTTTTGTTTCAGTCACATGTTTTAATCTTTGGCCTGGCCATCGGCTTTGTGATTGATATGATTATCGAACTGTTTAAGGATAAGGCCAAAAGAGATTTAAAGCATATCGTCGGCCTGCTGATTCCGGTGATCAGTTTCGTCCTGACCATACTGGAATTAAAGCAAAATGATCAAACGGAAGCCTTCATCGTGATTAACGGCGAATACATCCGTAACAGACTCGGAGGCAGAACGGTCTTCGATTCGATTAAGACAATATCGGATAAGTTCAATCTTCCGGGAGACGGAGTGGGAATTATCGGCTATCTCGTTCTGTTATTAATTGCCGCCATCCTGATTGTCGGTATCGTTATGCTCTTCCTAAAATCACGCCGGAGTAAGGTTATCCGCGAATACATCGTCTTATTCTGCGGATTTGCGGTTTTTCTCGGAATCGTCATTCTGGTTCGCCGGCCTGATCACATTCAGATGGCCATCGTTTTATGGATGATGCTTCTGTTTTTCTGCTGGATAACCCGCGATGATGACGAATATCATCTGAAAATCTTTGAAATCCTGTTTGCAATTCTGTGCATCATCTGCATTCCAAGGACAGTTATCGACACCGTAAATGATGTACAAAATCCCTTCTCGGGCAGCAAGGAAATGGCCCGGATCATAAGGGGCAATGTGGAAGACAATTCGGTCATCGTTGTCCGGAATAATGAATACAGCACAACCGTGGTTGCTTATCTGGAGAATACGGACAACTTAATCTGGGATATCGATAATGGCAAAGAGTATACCGTTCATAAATGGGGCTCCGCTAACCGAAGGGAGATTTCGGAGGATAATCTTATGGATTATCTCCGCGAAGACTTAGATTATTTGCAGAAATATGATAATATATACTATGTACAGACCGGTAATGAACTGTTTGCTCCTGTCCAAATTCCGGGCTTGGAACCGGTTGACGGGAATAAAGCAGTGAATACCTGGGATGAATACTATTGGTTATATAAGGTGAATGATGAGCAAAGCGAAAGATAAAGATAATTCCAAAAGCAAAAAGGTTTTTCTGTTCCTTACCCCTGCCAAATACATTCTGATCGGGCTCTTTTTTCTGTTGTCCATTAGGATAACGCATGATTTCGGCTATTCCCTTATCGGTGTAGTGGAAGTTTTGTTTGTTTTTATTCTTGCAAATTATATTTCGATAAAAAATACGGTTATAGCCTCGATTTTTTCGGGGCTGTTTATGTTTATTCTGGGCATACAGGCAGGCCTTCTGTTTTTCTCGGGCATGTATCTGAATATGATCATGATTGCCAATCTTGCGTCCATTGAGATGTTAAGAGGGCGCGCCTTCCAGTACGGAAGTATTGCTCTGCTTGTTCTTATCTTAATCTTTATTCCTCATAAACCGTTGCTGGTAAAGCAGTTCAAAAGCAAAATTCCCCTTATTGCGCTGTTTTTCTTATTCTCCGTCGATATCGTATTTTCCGCCGCATTAAAAAAGTCGGAGTATTCTCCTTTTTTTGCTATTTATACCCTTGCACAGGAAAATCACAGGGTTAAAATGCTGAAAGCAAGAATCAAGGATTTCGGAACGGAAGGCGCCGGAGAGGAGTTCTTCCAAATGGAGATTGCGGATGGCATAGATAAACCGAAAGAGCTTCCCGATTATCCCAATGTGGTGATTATCTTTATGGAGGGATGTTCCCAGAATGTCATCGAAGATGAGCGGAATATTATGCCCAATATTGCAACGTTCCAAAATGAAGGCTTAAGCTTCGACAATTACTATAATCATACCGCAGCCACATACAGGGGCTTATTCGGGCAACTGTATTCCGCACACAGCTATTACGATGATGCCATCGAGGGCTTTGTTTCGGTTGAGGAAATACTGTCCGATAAAGGATATGAAACCAAGTTCATCAATCCGGAACCGACCAATACGTTGTTTACGAAATACTTAAAGAAGATGCAGTTTGATGTATCAAGCGGGAACTTCAAAGATGACCTGATGCCGGATCAGCAGAACTATGATTTGGTATTTGATGCCCTGAAAGAAGCGGAAGAATCAAATACGCCCAATTTGATTGTTACTTATACCGTCTTTACCCATGTCGGCTTCGATTCGCCGGATAAGAAGTACGGAGATGGTGCTAACAGGCTTTTAAACCGCTTCTATAACACCGACTGCGCCTTCGGTGATTTCATCAGCCGTGTGAAAGAGGCCGGTTATGACGAGAATACCATCTTCGTTCTGACAACGGATCATGCTTCTTGCCGAGATGATGATTATACGGCCACGTTCAGCGGATACTATGAAAGACCGGCGTGGTTCTGTGACGAAGTTCCGTTTACCATCTATTACAAGGGCATTAAGCCCGAATGGGTGGATGCAAACGGACGTAATTCCCTGTGTCTTGCTCCCACTTTGCTGGATTACATGGATATCAGTGAACCGAATTATTTCCTGGGAGAATCCCTCTTTGTTGAGGATCCCGATAACAAGTTCGATACAATATTCTGCATTCCCGACGGAATGCTTACCAATAAGACAAATGACGGTCTTGTGGGCGATCTTTCGGAGGATGAACAGAAAGATTATGAAGAAAGATTTGCCAGATTCCTGTCTGTAATGGGTACCGAATAGTTCTTTCGCCGGAAAACGGGCGCCGGTTAATCTTGGAAAATATACAAGATATTGTATATAATTTCTTGAATTCCCACTAAAAATAGGTGTGTTTTACATACAAGTATGGTATACTATATTTGTATTTTTATGTGGTTTGGGCGAAAGTTTGTCGTCTGTGAAATAAGGATATAAGTATGAAAAAGATTATGACGGTTTTCGGGACACGTCCGGAGGCAATTAAGATGTGCCCTCTTGTCCTGGAAATGAAGAAAAGAAAAGGTCTGGAAGTGGTGGTGTGCGTTACCGCTCAGCACAGACAAATGCTGGATCAGGCCCTGAATACCTTTCATATTAAGCCGGATTATGATTTAAATATCATGAAAGACAGACAGACTCTGTTTGATATTACAACGAATGTCTTAAACGGTATGAAAGAGGTTCTGGAAGAGGTGAAACCCGATTTGGTGCTTGTTCACGGAGATACCTCCACCACCTTTGTTACGGCTCTTGCCTGCTTCTATTTACAGATTCCGATAGGCCACGTCGAAGCAGGCCTTAGAACCTATAATATCTATTCTCCTTATCCGGAAGAGTTTAACCGTGAAGCGGTCAGTGTGATTTCACAGTATAATTTCTCGCCGACACCTTTAGCAGCAAAGAATCTGTTAAGGGAAGGCAAAAAAGAGGAGACAATCTATATTACCGGAAATACGGTTATCGATGCCATGGCTCATACCGTGAAAAAAGACTATACCCATCCGGAACTGGACTGGGTCGGAGACGGCAAGTTAATCTTCATCACGGCACACAGAAGAGAGAACCTCGGTGAGCCGATGCATCACATGTTCCGCGCAATCAGAAGAGTATTGGAAGAACACCCGGAATGCAAAGCGGTTTATCCGATTCACATGAATCCCGTGGTAAGGGAAGCGGCCGAGCAGGAGTTGGGAGGATTCGACAGAATCCATATTATTGAACCGATTGAAGTTTTTGACTGCCACAATTTCGAGGCTCGTGCTTTCCTGTGTTTGACGGATTCAGGTGGAATTCAGGAAGAGTGTCCTTCCTACGGCGTGCCGGTTTTGGTTATGAGAGATACGACGGAACGTCCGGAAGGTGTGGATGCGGGAACGCTTAAACTGGTCGGAACGGATGAAGAAACCATCTATAACGCGTTCAAACTGCTGTTGGAAGACGAAGAAGAATATAACAGAATGTCCCATGCCTGCAATCCTTACGGCGACGGACATGCGTGCGAACGCATTGCGGACATTCTGGAAGGAAAAGAGTATTCTCCCTGGCAACCGGTAATGTAGTCAGAGAATAAGAGGACTGTTGATTCATGTATCGAAGAAAGTCAGACGGATGGCTTAAACATTGGGATTTCATACTACTGGAATTAATCTGTCTTCAGGGTTCGTTTATCCTGGCGTATTTCCTGCGCCATCTGAAATGGGATATGTGGACCCTCGATTATTACCGTAATATGGCACTCTTTTTACTGGCCGATGATATCTGCGTCATCTATTTCGTAAATACATTCGACAAAGTCTTAAGAAGAGGACCTTACCGGGAACTTCTCTATGCATTCCAGCATACAATCATGGTTATGCTTCTTTCAATTTTCTATCTCTTCTTTACGAAGCAGGGCGAACTGATTTCGCGTTTGACAATTGTCTATACGGGCGTCATTCATCTGGTGTTATCCTATGCGTCCAGAATGGTTTTAAAATTCATCCTTTCCAAAAGGAAGGGAACCAAAGGTGATCATTCGCTAATTCTGATTACCTCGAAAGCTGATGCGGTAAAGACAATCAAGAGAATCATGAGAAACAACTTCAGTTTCTATAACATCTCCGGTCTCATTTATACCGACAGCAATGACAGGGAAGAGGTCATGGGCATTCCCGTGGTTGCCTCCTTTGATGAAGCACCGGAATATGTCTGTCACGAGTGGGTGGATGAAGTATTCGTGGTTTCCAAACTTCAGGATCCGCATATCAGTGAGGTGGTGCAGAACATCTCCGAAACAGGCGTAACACTCCACATGGAACTGTCCGGACTTACCCATATCGACAACCGTATGCAGATCATGGAGCAGGTTGCCGGAATGGATGTCATTACGACAAGCCTCGGCGTTGCTACAACGCGCCAGATGTTCTTGAAGCGTATGTTTGATATTTTCGGCGGACTGATCGGAAGCATCTTTACGATTCTTCTTACGATTGTCATCGGACCGATTATTCTGTTTTCTTCTCCGGGCGGTATTTTCTATACGCAGGAGAGAATCGGCATGAACGGAAGAAAGTTTAAAATCATCAAATTCCGGACCATGTACAAAGATGCGGATGAGCGAAAGAACGAGTTCGCAGCGCAGAACCAAAGCAAAGACGGCAAAATGTTCAAGCTGGATTTTGATCCGAGAATTATCGGCAACAAAGTCCTTCCTGATGGAACACATAAAACAGGCTTCGGACATTTCCTTAGAAAACACAGCATTGATGAGTTCCCTCAGTTCTTTAATGTCTTAATCGGACAGATGTCCATGGTCGGCACCCGTCCTCCGACAGTGGATGAGTGGGAGAAGTACCAGCTTCATCATCGTGCGAGATTATCCACAAAGCCCGGAATTACCGGCCTTTGGCAGATCTCGGGAAGAAGCAATATCACCGACTTCGAAGAGGTGGTCAGACTCGATACGAAGTATATTGCCAACTGGTCTCTCGGTATGGATATTAATATCATTTTCCTGACCATCGTAGAAATCTTTAAGGGAGAAGGAGCCCGTTGAAACAAGGTTTTCTGACAAGTACAAAACCTTCCAAAGAGCGTATCTTTGATTTGATACGTATCGGGCTTTATACCCTCTTTTTCGTTGCCGTTACCATGCATTTAAACGAATATGACAATGCGAAGTACCAGGTTTTAAAGGACCGGCAGTTTCTGTATGGTATGGCTTTCTTCTTGCTGATTATCTGGACTGTGCAGAAGGTCAGACTCCTTAACTGGCAGTCTGCGCTCGTAACGCTTCTGATGGGTGGAGTCACCTTCCTTAGGGCCAAAGACCTGGTTTCTTCCCCGGATATCTTCACCAACACCATTATCGATAACGTGATCAAATGGATGGCCCTGATGCCCCTCGTGGATATGTGTGTAAAGAAAAAATCCAGGAAGTGGGATACGGTCTGCATCGGAAGATTTATTCTCTTATGCCTGGTAACGACTTTATTTGTGATCTTCGGCTTCGGCAGAAGCGCAACTCTTGCATACATTCTCTTTGTCATTCTCTGTGTGATTCCCTTTGAAAACAAAGAATGGGATAAGTTAATTAAAGGATTTATCAACGGTTGTTTCGTCACCTTCATCGTTGTGGCCATAATTTCGCTTTCGGTAAATCCGGTCTGGGGCGTATCCGAAGCGGAGTTTCTGGCAAGAAATCGGGAACAGTACGGAAGGTGGTTTGGCTACTTCTTAAATATCGGCAATTTCGGACAGTTCTTAGGCCTTAACTTTGCCGTAGCGCTGGCATCCATGCACTACTATAAAACGAAAATCGGAAGGCTCAGCTTACGGTACTTTATCTCCGTGCTTTGGCTGGCAGCTGTAATCTATTTCGCAGTTCTTAACGGAACGTCCAATTTCGTTGTTGGCGCGGTGGTGACCTTGCTTGTTTTGTTCGTCTTTGCAAGAAGCAGGGCAACAAAGAAATGGATGATTACGAAGGGCGTCATCATTTTGGCCATCTTCGTGATTGTTTTGGTTGGGCTTATTCTTTTAAGCAATTATGTTTATTCCCCGAATTTCAGCGAAGATAAGTTAAATGCCGTATGTGACAATATCCCTGTGATCAGAGGCGTTTCCGCGGTTCGCTACCTCAACCGCAAACTTGCCATGGCAAACGAATTGGCGGATATTGCGGAATCGGCCTTTCCTCCGCGTTCCTTTGCAAGGTTCTTAGACTACTTATCGTCAAACCGTCTGGGCATCTCTTATGAATTCCTGAAACTTTCCACCTTCCGCGGAACGGCGGGCGGAGGATTGCTTTATTATATCGGCGATTATTGGGCGGAAAATGCACATAATCAGTACGTTCAGGTACTGTATGAATACGGTTTCCTTGCCGGCGGATTGCAGATTATCCTTGCGCTTACCTTATGGATTTCGTCCATCTGCCGATATGTGAAAACAAGGAGAAACAGATACTTCCTTTCTATGACGCTGATGTCCTTAATGCTTGGCATGTGGATGGGAGAAGCATCCAGTGTTTGTTACCCCCTTACCTTCTTCGGAATTATGTTTGCTTTGGTGGTACTCTTTGTGGATGAGGATAAGAAGACTACCGCGTTTATTAAAAACCTGATTGAAGATAAAGAACACCACATCTTCTGCATCGGCAGCAAATCCATCGGAATGTACGGAGGATATGAGTCTTTTATCAAGGGACTGATTGAACAGGATGGCGATTCCGAGAACCAGTACTATGTTTCCTGCAAAGCAAACGGTGAAGGTCACATGGATGTTCGTGCGCTTCCCGATGCAATAAAGATTGATGAAAGCCGCTTCGTCTATAACGGAGCCATCGGATACCTGGTTTATGTCAATACCAATTTGGGACCCGGACAGGCCATCCAATACGATGTTGAGGCGTTAAAGTCTGCGATTGATTACATCGTCAAATACCATATCGAGGATCCGAAAGTCTATATCATGGCATGTCGTATCGGGCCGTTCATCGGTAAATACATCCGTAAGATTCACAGGCTCGGTGGCGAAGTATACATCAATCCCGACGGTCACGAGTGGATGCGTACGAAGTGGTCCAAACCAATCCGTGCATACTGGAAAAAGTCCGAGAAACTCATGGTAAAGAAGGCGGACCTTGTTGTCTGCGACAGTGTAAATATCGAAAAATACATTAAAGAAGAATATGCGAAGTTTGAGCCCAAGACCACGTTTATCGCCTATGGCGTGGAAGAAATAAAGTCCACATTAGCGGACGATGCACAAGAGTTTACAGGGTGGCTTGCGGAGCATGGCCTTGAGAAAGATAAGTATTATCTCGGTGTCGGACGCTTCGTTCCGGAGAACAATTTCGAAACCATGATTCGCGAATTCATGAAGAGTAAGACGGATAAAAAGATGGTCTTTGTGACCACTCCGAATCCGAAGTTATATGAGAAACTGGACAGTGAACTGCACTTTACGGATGATGCAAGAATTGTCTTCCCGGGCAGTGTTTACGACAGAGAACTTCTGAAAAAGATTCGTGAAAATGCATATGCTTATCTTCATGGTCACGAGGTTGGCGGAACCAATCCGAGCCTCCTTGAATCCCTTGCGGGCACGAAACTCAATCTTCTTTATGAAGTTGGATTTAACAAAGAAGTTGCCAAAGATGCTGCACTTTATTGGAATAAGGACGAGGGAAATCTTTCTTCGTTAATCGATAAAGCAGACGGATTATCTGCAGAGGAAATATCTCAGTTTGAAGATAAGGCAAAGAAGCGTATTGAAGACGCCTACAGTTGGCCCATTATTGTGAAGAAGTACCGGAAAATATGGAAACAGTAACGATTACTCAAAATACCATAGCAATCTGTCTTGCCTGCTACAACGGGGCTGAGTACATTAATGAGCAGCTTAAGAGTATTCTTGAGCAGACTTATACGGACTGGGTTTTGTTTGTAAGGGATGATGCTTCGACGGATGAGACTGCCGGAATAATCGAGCGTTACGCGTCCGAAAATTCCGGGAAAATCGTTGTTGTTCCGAACCCCGGTAAAGAGAATACCGGAAACGCGAAACAGAACTTTGCTCTCATCCTGAACTACGTAAAGGATAACTATAGCTTCAACTACTTTATGTTTTGCGACCAGGACGATTACTGGCTTCCGGAGAAGATTGAGAAAACCATGGCGTTGATGAAAGAAACGGAAAAGGATGCCACGAAACCGATTCTTGTGCATACGGACTTAAAGGTTGTGGATTCCGAACTGAATGAACTTGGAGATTCGTTTTTCAAATACAGGGCACTGAAACCCGATGTTAAAGATTTGTCGCATCTGCTTATTCAGAACAACATTACGGGCTGTACGATGATGTGGAACAAGGCGTTAAATGACCTGGTACACTTAGGCGACACAAACGTTGCCATGCATGACTGGTGGCTAACCTTAACGGCCTGCTGCTTCGGCGAGATTGCCTGCTTAAAGGAAAGCACGATTCTCTATCGTCAGCATGCCAATAACTCCATCGGAGCGACGAAAGTTAATACTATCGGATTTATCTTTAAGAGACTCTTCGGCGGAAACTATGTCAAGAAAACGCTTGTGATGTCCGTGGATCAGGCAGGCTCGTATCTTAAGTATTATAAGGATTCGTTAAGTGAAGAGCAGACCAAATTGATGAAACTGTATGCCGACCTTTATCATCACAACAAGTTTGTGCGCGTCGGAAGAGTGATTAAACACAAGTTTTTAAAGCAGGGCTTTGTGCAGGTGGTCGGAGAACTGATGTATATCTAGGCAACGCAATCGGTGCAGAACTTTAGAGGAAATACTATGCTGAAAATGCTTTACTTATGCGCAATTGAATGGGAGTGGATTGCCCAGAGACCGCACTTTCTCGAAATGGAACTTGAAAAGCATTTCGAGATTACGGTGGCAAGCCCCGTTCATGTGCTTAAGAAGATTAAAAAACAAAGAAATACCAGGGTGCCGGACTCGTTCTTTACGTTTAACCTCTATCCCTATCAGGAGCGTGTGGGATTTCTGGCTGCACAGTCGAAGCGGGTCTTTCGTAAAAGAGCGGGTGATATAAATGCGTATGATATCCTCTGGCTTGGCTCTCCGTTGTTTATCAAATATGTTCCGGAAGACTACAAGGGAATGGTCATTTACGACTACATGGATGATACGATTTCCATGCAGACAAGCGAAGTCCTGATTAAAGCTTATACGGACCAGCATAATCGCCTCTGCGAAAGAGCGGATATCATTTTTGCCAGCAGTAATTATCTGATGAATTTACTTCCGGAAGGGGCGAAGAGTAAAGCTAGGCTTCTCAGAAACGCATTCCGGGGAGAACAGTTAATTCCGCCGGCTCAAAGTGGCGTTTCCGAAACCATACGCTTAGGTTATGTGGGTACGATTTCTTCGTGGATGGACTGGAAGACTATCCTGCAAAGCCTTGAGAATATTCCGAATCTTGAGTATCATTTCTGGGGACCTTCGGACGGGGAAACGCCTCAGAATGAGAAAATCTTCTACCACGGAGTGGTGGAGCACAGTAAGATTGCGGATGAAATTAAAGACATGGATGCCCTGCTTATGCCCTTCGTTGTCAACGACATCATTAAGGCGGTTGATCCGGTGAAACTGTATGAATATATCAGTTACGGCAAAACGGTCATCAGCGTGGGCTACGATGAAGTCCAAAGATTCGCTGATTTCGTCTGGTTATATTATTCTTCGGAAGAGTATATGAATATCCTGAAATTGCTGGGAGAAGGCAAGCTTGAAAGCAAGTATGATGAGGCTTCCCAGAAAGAATTTCTTGAGAACAATACATGGAGACACAGAGCCGAGCAGGCTCATGAAGACATTGCAAACACTTATGAATTAAGAGGTTGAAGATGAGCAATATTAACCCGGAAGAGTACTTAAGGGAAAAAGAACAGGAACTTGCCAAGAGCGCCGAGGAATGTGCAAACCGTGACAGGGCGATGGCCAAAGCCAGAGAGTACTGTTATCAGATCAATTCCGAGAAGGCGTTTCGCGCGTCGCTTTTGCTTTATCGTTTTATTACCCAGGCTTGTTCCAAGGATAAAGCGAAACGCAAACAGTTCTGGAAGCTGGTCAGAACGCGCCTAAAAGGCGATAAAATCGGCGGTGCCATTACCAAAGATGACGGTTTCAACTACATCATCAATACGGCCAAAATGCTGAATGTAAACGATTATTCCTCGGGTTCGGCGGGAGAGTTATCGAACATCATTGTTCCCGGCGGACTGAATTTCAGAACCTGGGAAATCGTGAAGAAAGAGTATTCCAAGGTGGATATTATCATTCTGTCCGTAATCGCCTATAATTTCCGTTTCCAGCGTCCGCAGCAGTTTGCAAAACGCTTTGCGCAGAACGGACACAGGGTTTTCTATGTGAATAACGATTTCGACCGCAAAGACGGTGTGGAAGAAATCTATGATAACCTTTATACGGTGGACTTCTATTCTCCGATCTGCCCTGCGATTTTCTTTGCGGACAGCGAAGAGAAGATAGAGTGGCTCAATAATTCGTTGAAACAGATTGTGACTCAATATGCAATCAATGATGCGATTATTATCGTGGACTACCCCAACTGGGTGGATACGGCGCTTTATCTTAGGAATGAATTCGGCTTTAAGATCATCACGGACTACATGGATGACTACACGGGCTTTATGACGACGGCTTCCGATGCCCTGAAGGAAAACTGCATCAGACTGCTTACGGAAAGCGACCATGTGGTGACCAGTTCGAATTTCTTAAACGAGATTGCCACGAAGTATACGGACAAAACTTCGATTATCCGAAACGGTACGGAAACGGAACACTTCATGGTTTCCTCCGAAAGAAGCGCGAACGAACGCCCTGTAATCGGCTATTACGGCGCAATTTCGGACTGGTTCGATTACGAAAAGGTCTGCTATGTGGCGAAGAATATGCCGGACTGTGATATCGTTTTAATCGGCGAAGTGTCAAATAATAAGAATAAATTCAAGAACTATGATAATATTAAACTGCTTGGAGAGAAGAAATACGATGTGCTTCCCGGGAAACTGGAGAAGTTTGATGTCTGCCTGATTCCGTTCGATACAAGCACGGATTTAATCAAGGCGACTAATCCCGTTAAGTTCTATGAATACTTAAGTGCCGGAAAGAAGGTTGTTACCACCGAGATTCCGGAACTGGAACCGTTCAAAGACGAATACGTCTATATGTCAAACGACAACGAGAAATTCCTCGAATACGTACGTTTATGTGTAGAAGGAAAAGATACGTTAAAAGGGCCTGCGGAATGCGTCGAGTTTGCAAGACAGAACGACTGGCAGAAGAGGTATGAAGACTTTTATACCGGTCTTTCCAAAGTTTATCCGAAGATCAGTATTGTTGTTCTTACTTACAACAATCTGGATCTTAATAAAGAATGTATCCGTTCCGTTTTGGAAAGGACGGCTTATCCGAATTATGAACTGATTGTTCTAGACAATCATTCCACGGACGGAACCGTGGAATACCTAAAAGAACTTCAGAGTATGAATCATCCGAACTTACGGATTATTCTGAACGAGGAAAACAGCGGATTTGCCGGTGGAAACAATAAGGCAATCGAGACTGCCGAAGGAGAGTATATTGTTCTTCTGAACAATGATACTCTGGTGACCAGAGGATGGCTGACGAACTGGGTGAAGCACTTTATCGATGATCCAAAGGTTGGCATGGTGGGCGCCGTGACCAACTCCATCGGAAACGAAGCCATGATCTCGGTAAACTATAAGAATAAAGCGGAACTTGATTCTTTTGCCTACCAGTATACACTTGCCCATAAGAACGAAGTATACCGGGATATTGACCGTATCGCTATGTTCGGTGTTATGATACGTAAGAGCATTATCGACAGGTATGGTGCACTGGATGATGCCTACAAAGTCGGTATGTTTGAAGACGACGATTACGCCATGGTGGTAAAGAAGGCGGGATATGAGATTTATCTTGCGGAGGATGTTTTCGTTCACCATGTGAACAACGCGTCCTTCAAAAAGCTCGAGAGCAAAGAGTACAAAGAGATATTCGAAAAGAATAAAGCCTATTACGAAAAGAAATGGAATACGAAATGGGAGATGCCAAAATACCGTGCCGGTGTGGAATATAACTCCAATGAAGGTATGATGGTCGAACCCAAATAAAGACAGGATATGAGGTAACATGATGAAACAGTTGCGTGAGTTATGGCAATACAGGGAGATGGTGTTCAGCCTTGTAAGAAGAGATTTGAAATCCAGGTATAGGGATTCCGTGCTTGGCTTCCTTTGGATGTTTTTAAATCCCCTTCTTCAGCTGTGCATCTATACGATTGTATTCTCAATCATTATGAGGATGAATATCGAGAAATTCTATCTCTTTCTCTTTGTCGCTTTGGTGCCCTGGATTTTCTTCAGCACCTGCTTAAGCGGCGGAGCGAAGGCGGTCCTGAACGAAAAAGACCTGGTAAAGAAGATTTATTTCCCGAGAGAGGTGCTTCCCCTTTCCTATACCATCAGCCAGTTCGTGAATATGCTCTTAAGTTTCATCGTGGTATTCGCTGTGGTTTTAATCAGCGGAATGGGTCTGAATTTAAAGGCCCTATGCTATCTGCCGTTAATCATGCTCATTGAATTTTTGTTTGCACTTGGTGTTGTGTATATTGCTTCGGCACTGACGGTTTATTTCAGGGATTTGGAGCCTTTTTTGCAAATTGTTGCCATGGGCTGGATGTATTTAACTCCGATCGTTTACCCTGTCGATGCCGTTCCGGAGAAGTTTGTGAGACTGTTTTATCTTAATCCGATGACGTCCATTACGATAGCGTACAGAGACATTCTCTACTACGGAAAAGTTCCGGATATGCTGACACTGCTTAATGCAATCATCCTGGGTGTGGTTGTCTTTATCGTCGGAAAGATTTTGTTCGCCGTATTACAGAAAGGATTTGCGAGGGAGTTTTAATGAAGCCTGGAAATGCGATAGAAGTTAAAGATGTCAAAATTAAATTCAAGAATTACCACGACAAAAGCAACACCTTAAAGGACAGGGTGATTCACTGGAAACGAAATAAGTATGAGAGTTCATGGGTACTTAAGGGAATCAGTTTCGAAGTAAAGAAAGGTCAGGCGCTGGGCCTTATCGGTTCCAACGGATGCGGTAAAAGTACGACCCTAAAGATGCTCACCAGAATTCTGTATCCGAACTCCGGTAAAATTGAATTGTCGGGTCGTGTCTCCAGCCTTTTGGAACTCGGTGCGGGCTTTCATCCGGACTTAAGCGGACGGGAGAATATATTCATCAATGCTTCCGTTTTCGGCCTTTCCCGTAAAGAAATCAAGAACAGACTGGATGACATTATTGCGTTCTCCGAACTGGAAGAATACATCGACAATCCCGTCAGAACCTATTCGTCGGGTATGTATATGAGACTTGCGTTCTCGGTTGCCATCAACGTGGATGCGGATATTCTTCTGATTGATGAAATTCTGGCGGTCGGCGACATTACCTTCCAGGATAAATGCTTTAACCGTCTTATGGAGATTAAACAGTCCGGTACTACAATTGTAATTGTATCGCACTCCATGGATCAGATTGAACGAATCTGTGACAAGTGTATCTGGATCTGTGACGGTCTGATCAAAGAAGAAGGCACTCCCCTGGAAGTACGCATGAAGTACCTTGATTATATGCGTTCCAAAAAGATTCTGAAGGAAGGAAACAATGAAGAAAACGAAGACGCGGTCGGAGAAGTGGTATTCGAAAGTGCGTCTCTTACGGACATGTCCGGCAATCATAAGGGCGTTTACTTTATCGGAGACGAACTGAAACTGCGCCTTGATTTATTTGCGGTCGGCCTGTTTGAAGGATATCAGATCGAAGTCAATCTGGTAAGGGTGGACGGTGTATTCTGCTACGGAGTTTCCACTTCCACGGATCAGATTGAATGCAAACCGTGGGAGGGACGGAAGAACTTTACGATTGTTTTCTCGGAAATGAACCTCCTTCGCGGAAAATACTACTTTGACCTTCATATCATCGACAATCAGGGCGTTACCGCATTGTTTGAAGGCAAAGTGGCTGAGTTTGAAGTGGAGAATCAGAGAAGTGAGAGAGGTATGGTATACCTTAAACACGAATGGATAAAGGAATAAACTATGTATCAACTCGAACATACAAAAGAATTCTATCTGGACAGTCCCTGGAACCTGCCTTACCGCAGAAGAATCGAGAAACTGAAAGAGGCCAAAAAACTCGGTAAGAAAACGGTGGCTTATTTGTACGGGGGCTTTGACAGCAGTACGTTTCGTTACCGTGGGTACAACGTTGCCGGAACCTTGGAGTACAGCCTCTATTGGGCCGGAGCATGTTTTGAGTATCAGGATCGTATCGATTTGGCGTGCAATCTGGATGCTGTCGATGTATTGATTATTATCCGGTGCGAGCAGGATGAGAAGATGGATGAATTCATGGCAGAAGTGAAGAAAGCCAATATTCCGGTCGGCTATGACATCGATGATTTAGTGTATGATCCGAGGTATGTGGAGGATTTATGTACCGCTATCGGTGTATCGGAATTTGCCATGAAAGATGCATGGTCCGAGTATATGAAACGAATAAGGACTGTAGCGGAACAAAGCGATTTCTTTATCTCGACAAATGAATTCTTATCCGGATATCTTAATGTCGATTTTTCCAAGCCCTGCTACGTGTTGCACAACTATTTAAACTGGTATCAGGAAAGGGTTTCGGAAGAGTATTTTAATCAAAAACAGAAGATGCGTTCCGAGAAGCCTTTTGAGATCGGCTATTTCAGTGGTTCGCCGACACATGTGAAGGATTTCATGGTTGCGATGCCGGAGATTGAAAAGTTCCTGCATGCGCATGATGATACGGTTTTAAAGATTGTCGGATATATGAATTTCCCGGAGAACTGGAGGAAACTGGTGGATAACGACCGTGTTCGTTTCGTGCCGTTTAAGCCTTTTGTGGACCTGCAGTTTGAACAGGCCAAGAGCGATGTTAACGTTGCACCGTTAATCAATAATATCTTCTCAAACTGCAAATCGGAACTGAAGTATTTCGAGTGTGCCATTGTGGGAACGATAACCTGCGCAAGCCCGGTCTATACGTATAAGTGCGCCATCTCGCAGGGAGAGAACGGATACATCTGTGAACCCGGAGAATGGTTGGATTCACTGGAGAAGATTTACCGAATGAGCGATGAGGAAGTACGCTTAAAACAGCAGGAAATCAGGGAAGTGGCATTGAAGGAATATTCCTGCAGAAACCAGCTTAAGCTGGTGGAGGATATTTTGGACGAAGTCGTTGGTATGTAAGGAGAAAATCAGATGGGTATGGAAGAACAGTTGGAAGAAAAATACAAACTTAAGCTTGCCGAAAGAGAAGAATACTGGCAGAAGATCTATGATGCCGAAGTGGAAAAAAGACGTTTCTACGAGGATAAGTATCAGATTCAGGAAGTGGATATCGAAGTGCACAGGGAATTGGAGCATTATAAGAAAATGTCCCGTAAAAACGGCATCGGTTGGAATACCTTAAGGCTTTTCGGGACCGCATATGCGATGAACATGAGCGAATTTATCAAGGAGAAGCTTCGCACCAAAAAGGAAAGCAAGCGTCTGCTTAAACTGGATAAGGAGTATTGGAAGCCCATATTTGAAGCAGAGTATTACGGCCAATCCAATCCGGATGTTGCGCAGAAATGCAAAAACGACCCTGATCTTTTGCTGAAGCATTTCATTGTCAGAGGCATGTTTGAGGGCAGAAGAGGAAACAGGGACTTTGATGTGTATATGTATATTGAACTCAATCCCGATGTTGTCCAGGAAATCAAAAATGACATCAGAGAGTGCTATTTGCACTATCTTGACAAGGGACGCAGAGACGGCAGAAGAGCAAAGCAATGGTAAAATCGGGACTCGGTAAACTCCTTAAACATTATAACGAAGAGAGAAACAGTGGGATTGATTATACTCGCTGTTTTGCTGACCGCAACTCTTCGGACGGGAGTGAATATGCTGGTTGACCGGATGCTGCCCATGGAAGATGTGACGATTCGCAGGGCAGACAATGTGGTCGGCCGGTGTATTTTTATTTTGTATGAGGTTGTATGAGGAGTATGCGGAAAATAAGGACGAGTTGTTCCTCGCCCTGAATATCCGTGGCTGGTATTCATGTCGGCTTTATGGAGCGTGTTTGTCTGTGGTCTCTTCCCGGGATTGTATGAACAGTTGCGAGGAGAGAAGGCGAAAAGGATCCATGTGGTGGTTATGGTAATCATAATGCTGACTTTCCAGAGAATGTATCTGACGAGCGCACTGATGGACACCTTTGGAATGCTCGCTTTCTTTGCGTTTGTTTATTTCCTTTGCCTGACCGTTCACGGAAAGCACAGAATTCTTTACGGCATTTTGGCCGGGACATTTGCACTGATTACCTGCAGCCTTCGAATGGCACATCTTGTCGGTGTGATCGGATTCGTGGTTTATTATCTTGTCAGGGCAATTGTAAAGAAGGAAAAACTTAAGAAAGTGATTCCCGGGATGCTGCTTGGAGTTCTTGCGTTTTTAATCCTTTGCATACCACAGTTTATGATTAACACGCACAGGAACAGCTACAGTCTTTTACCGCCGAATACAGACGGTATTCTGTTCGGACAGTCCGCAACTACATGGAGTTCCGATTATGCGATGGCTCACGGTAACATTGCATATCCGCTTCTGGCAACGGACGATCAGATGCTAACCATGAAGGTGCAGCATTATGACAATGATGTTCCGCTGACAAGGGCGCAGATACTGGATGTCTATGCCGATTCTCCCATGGATACTCTGATGGTTATTCTGAAAAGAGCATTAATCGGTTACGATCAGAAAACCAATATCGCGTTTCCGGGAGATAATAACGTGCCCTGGAGGGAGACAAAGGGAATGCTGTTCAGCCTAGGTCATTATTTCCTTTTGTTCTCCGGATTTTTTGCCCTGGCATGGAATAAAAGTCTTTCGAAACACGAGAAATGGGTTGCGTGGCTGATGCTTCTGTTACTGGTATTGCCGGAAACCTTTATGAAGATAGAATGGCGATATATTCTGCCGGGATACTTTATTATTTATTATCTGTTTACCTTTGCTTTCGTCGATCCTGTTTTGGTCGATAAGGAGAAAAGAATTGCGCTGCTGGAAAAGACATATTATCTTATCCTGCTTTGTGTATTCATGTTTTTGTATCTGATGATGAGCTTTACATTTTTGGCATAATCTTTACCGGGAAAATAGTTGTAGCGTAATGAAACCATCCGAAACCTCCAAACTTCACATTGAACTCATTATTGCGTTTGTTCTCTACCTGGGACTGAGCGCTTACTTGATATACATTCACGAGCCCTGGCGTGATGAAATTCACGCCTGGCTGATGGCTAAGAACATGTCCATACCGGAACTGATTCGCTTCAGCAGACATGAGGGCCATCCGGTTTTATGGCACATTCTGCTGATGCCGTTTGCGAAGACCGGTGCGCCTGTCTGGACGATGAATGCGCTCAGCAGCCTGATTGTTGCCATAGCGGCTTTTTTCTTTCTGTTTCGTACGAAACTGCATTCCGTTCTGAAAATTGTTATTCTCTTTACGATTCCTTTTCTCTATATTTTCTCGGCCATAGCAAGGAATTATTGCCTGGTTTTGCTCGGCGTTGTTCTGGTTGGCGTATTGTATGAGAAACGATATGAGAAGCCGGTTCTCTACAGCCTTCCGATTATGCTTCTTGTATTCTCCCATGCACTTGCCTGGGGCTTTGTTGCGGGCCTGACCATCACGTTCCACGTAACGGAACTGATCAAAGGAATCGCGGGAAAGAGTAAACTTGAGAAGAAGAGTGTTCGAGGAATTGTTATCGGTTTTGTCGGGATTGCCCTCTGTTCCGTCTTTGCGGTTCTGACGCTTGCCGGTGAAAGAAACAGCGGATACATGACATATCGAACACCGGATACTTACCGGATGGTAATCTGCCTGGTTGCGATTGCGGTTCTTCTGCTGGCATATTCACTAATCTTTAGTCGGGAAACGATTAAGGAAAGTCTTGTTATTCTGACGACGAATCTTTTCATGGTGTTGATTATTTTCACGGTCTATTCCGCATTGATTTTGGAAAGAGAGATGCTGGTGAATGCGTTTCTTCTGTTCTGGATTATTACCTGCTGGAAGAAGCCGGCATGGAAACCTCTTGTTTCCTGGGGGATTGCGTTTGTGTTTCCTCTGATCTTTCTGGGAAGCGGACTGCAGTATTACAATACGCTAAAAGTAGACAGAACATGGTATTACTCCGGGGCGCAGCAGATGGCTGCGTATATCAATGTATTTCTTCCCGAAGAGGAAGAAATCCTGGTGGATTCCGGTGCGATTTGTCAGACGATTGTTCCCTATACAGACAAAAAACTGTATGATATTCTGTATCAGGCTGAAATAGAAGATTCACTCTACCATGTTTTCAATATCGAAGGATCGGAAGAGGCGGTAAAAGACATAGAGAATCATTCCGAGTACAAAGGGAAATACATCATCTGTGCTTTCGCTTTCGAGGAGTATGATACGGACCGGTTTGAACAGATTTTCGAAACCGATATGCCGATTGAGAACGAACAGTACACGCTGTATTACATACACTAAACACAATGAACAACACTGTTTCAAACAACCGCACCAAGACGCTTTTTGGCATCACCCTTGTGATGCTACTTGTATTGTGCGCTGTTTCCGCGGTAAAACGCATCTTTGTCGGTCTCGATGTCGATGAAGAATATGCCGTAACCCTGGCCTATCGCATCGCCAAAGGAGACATCCTGATGAAGGAGATGTGGGAGCCACATATGCTTTCGGGGCTTTTGCTTGCAATTCCAGCGTGGCTCTTTATGACGATTCGCAAGGATACGGAATTTCTGATTGTGGCACTGCGTATCTTTGGAGTTCTGTTGCAGGCTTTTACCTGCTTCGTTTGGTACCGTGTCTGGAGAAAGAAGACCAATCCTTTCATGGCATTATTATCGGCAGGACTGATCTTCATGGTGCTTCCGAAGTTTATTCAGACACCCGAGTTTGCCAATGTACAAATCTGGTTCTTACTCTTAACCGGACTCTTTATTATGACAGCAGATGAGGGTAGAAGAAAGGGCTTCTATGTTCTTGCCGGAATCGCTTACGTCTTTGTTCTTCTGACTTATCCGACATGTATTGTTCTGCTTCCGTTATATTTGATTCTTCTGGCCAAAAAGAAAGGGATTCTTTCCTTCCTTGCTCCGATAGTTTTATTCGGCGCAGGGTTCTTCATTTATGTTCTTACGGCTGTGGGACCGGATACGGCACTCTCAAGTGTAAGTTACATTCTCGCCGATGATTCACATTCCGGCGGAATGGGAGAGAAGTTCTTGGGCTACCTTGGCGAACTGCCGATAATGCTTCTGTATCTGGTCATCTATGCAGCTGTTGCGCTGGCTGTATCGGTGTTGATTGCACTGATTACAAAGTCTGCAGACAAAGAGGGCGGCATTGGAATTAAATCCCGGGCGTTCGTAAGACTGACACCGGCAGTTTTCGTCGCAGTTTCATTTCTGGATCAACTACGTTTCTGGTTCATTCTTCATACACCGAACGTGCATCCGCAGTACAGATTCGCTGCACTGTTTATTGCATCGATTGTCCTGTATGCTACACTTAATCGGGAGAAGAAAAGTAAGTTTGGCGAAGCCTTCGGAGTTTTCGTTATTGCTTCCTGTATTGCCATGCTTGCGATACTGACATTAACCAACCTGGATGTTAAGGCTACCCTGGTGCACCTTCTTCCGGCAGGTTTGTTCTGGATTGCAGTGGCGGGAGATTACTGCGAAGAAAAAACTTCGTTAAAGGCCGTAACCGTGGCAGCAGCCTTTATCATTCTTTGCATAAATTGTTTCGGCCAAACCTATTTGGTTCGAATTAATAATGAAGGGGCACATGAGGATCTGCACTTTGGAAAGAAATTATCTATATTTGGACCATCTAAGAGAATCTATTGCGGATACTGGGACGGAGAAGAGAAAAATGTAAATTACGACCACATCCGCAGTTTAATTCCGGAAAGAAGTAAAGTGTTGTATGTTGGAGTTGGAACCACAACCTACCTGATCGGAAACATGGAAGTTTGCACTCCCTCGGTAATCAGCACTCCTTCGTTTAACCGTAACACCATCGAATACTTTAACCGTAATCCGCAGAAAATGCCGGAGTACATCATCATCGAGAATTCTTACCTCGAGGATAACCGCTATGTCTCTGCTGAGTTCAGAGACTGGCTGGATGAGTTGTGTGAGGGCGGAGTAGAATCGACGGGAGAGTATATTTCGATTATTAAGATAAATAAGTGATTATCATGACAGAAACACAGAAGAAACAATCTAAGAGAATAACGGCAGAGGGAGCCTTCCTTTTGGCTCTTTTGGTCCTTGCGCTCTTGGCAGGCCTTAAAACCGTCTTTGTCGGAATTCAGAAAGACGAAGAGTATGCCTATTCCATGGCCTATCGTCTGATTTGTTCGGACAGACTTCTTCTGCAGGTCTGGGATCCTCACCAGACGTCGGCGTTTCTTCTATCCGGTCTGGAATGGTTATTCATTAAAATCACCGGCGGTACGACTTACATCGTGTTGTTCTGTCGCTTGGCCACCTTGACTTTGCACATCGGTATCAGTGTATATCTCTTTGATACATTTAAAAGAATTACGACGAAGTATTCCGCGGCTCTGTGCGCGGTTTTATTCTATATCATCGTGCCGAAGGAATTCATGACGGCGGAGTTTTCACTGATGATGTCCTGGTTTATGGCATTGTTTGTGTTATCGCTTCTGCGTGCTGCAATATTCACGAAAGAAGGAAAGGATGGTCGTGCAATTGCGGACATTCTTCTTTGCGGAGTATGGATTTGTGGGCTTGTCTTATCTTATCCGTCCTGTATTTTGGTAGCACCCGTAGCACTGATTGGCATTATTGTGTTCAGAAAAAAACTGCCGAAACTTTCGGTACTTTACTTCCTTCTACCGATTATCCTCATAGGTGGAGGCTATATTGCATATCTGCTTTCCTACATGACTCCGTCCGTGATCATGGAAAGAGTCCGTGACGTTCTGGATGCCTGCGGATCGCATGAGTTCAATATGCCGGGCAAGGCTCTCTACAACGGAAAGCATTTCCTGCTTATGATTGGCCTTTCCGCCGGAGCGTTTGCCTTATCCTGGCTTGGCTCTTTGATAGTACTGAAAGCTCGTGGTACAAAGAAACTTCCGGGCTTTGCCAATACCATTCTTATATCGGCTATTCTCGGAGTGGTTGCCCGAATTGTGATTATCTTCCTGCCTTATTTTGATACTCATGTAACTAATTCTTACGATTATTTCTTTTTCTTCCTGATTCTGTTTGGTGGAATTGCAATATTGATCCGTAACCGAAAGAACTTAAGCGAAAGTGAAAAGATTATGTCCTTCGGACTGATTTTCAGCTTTGTCGGATATGTGGCGGTTTTGCTTCTGACCAATCTGACCGTATTCACTTCGATTCGCTATGTGACATCGGCATTTGCTATCTGCCTGTATTTCCTGTTAAGAAGGGGAGTGGAGAGTGGAGAGACTGCTGAGAAAGAAACTGCACATAATGTTCCAGCGAAACCGAAGAAAGCGGGCACTAACAAAACCGCGTTTCCGGCACTGATTCTTGTCTTCTTACTCAGTTTCACCAATCTCGTGTATTACATGTCAAATAATGGATATATCTGGAACATCTCCAAAATCGGAACCATCGTAAAATCCGGAGCAGGCAAAGGCATCCTTACGGAATACATGGTCGGATATATTGAAAACAAGGTAAACGAAGACTGGGCAGAACTGATTCATGATGGAGATGTGGTTTTAATTTGGGATGAATCCTCCCTCTATTACCTGAATAAAGATGTCAAAGTTGGTTCCTATACCACAATCTCCACACCGACTTATACGGTGGAATCCATTAAGAAGTTCTGGATGAACAATCCGGACTCCTTCCCCAACGTCATCGCCGTTTCCTGCTGGTTCGGCGAAATCCACATAGAAGGCGACTACTCCGAGTTCTATAACTGGATTGAAAACGAATACGGCGCGGACGAAGTAATCGACAGGGATTATTACCGCTATTTCATCCGCAAATCGCCCGTTGACTAACGCGGATAATGTTTGCTATACTATATTATGTGTATAAATGGGTTTACTGTGCCCATATATTAGTTTGTGAAAACCAAAATATTAGGAGAAAATCATGAACAGAAAAGAAAACTACGAAGAACTGGAATTGGAAATTATCGAGTTTGAGGCTGAAGATATCATCACTACAAGTAATGACCCGGATCAGACCACTAGAATTTAATGGAATCAATCTCTGGAGGAGAAAAAGATGGAAAAGCGTTCGAGTATGAATAAGATTTTTGGCAAAGCCATAGTACTGTTGGCGGTAGCGTTAGTTGTATTACGTGTTAGTACAATTAGTTCTTTTGCAGCGCAGGATAGCGATGGTACAATAGATCATCCTTATACTACTCAAGCCGAATTGGCACAGGTTCTTAGAACGGCGTTGATGTCACATGTTGAAACCACGGATAAAATTTATTTTGCCTTTGATGGTGTGACATTTCATAGTTTAGATGAAATGGATGCATATCTTGGTGATATTTATGATATGGCATTGGCGCACGATCATATCAATCTCACTCCAAATGCTGCGGATTTTATTAGAGAGAATATGAATACGCATGGTTATACAATGGGAGGATCTTATTATCAGGAAGGTGACGTGAAGACATATGTTAATCAGTATGTTATCTTCAATCTCACTTACCGAATGACCGTAGACCAGACAAGCGAGGTATATACAACTCTTAATACGGCAGTTTCCAGCATTATTTCTGATGGTATGACAGATTTTGAAAAGTCTAAAGCAATTTATGCGTATGTAAGAGATCATGTTACGTATGATTATGACGGTGCAGCCTCTGGTGCCTCTTATTGTCATACCACTCATGCGGCAGCATGTACCGGAAAAGCAGTTTGTCAGGGATATGCATCTATGTTTTATTACATGATGCTTCAGGCCGATGTTGACTGCCGAGTTGTTACGGGAGAAGGTAATGGCGGGCCTCATGCATGGAACATTATTAAGATTGGCGATGCATGGTATAATGTGGATGTTACATTTGATTCAAGTTCAAATCAGGATTATGCTTTCTTCCTTTTCTCAGATGATACATTTGCGACATCTGATTATGGAACACATCTTAGAGATGCTCAGTATAAGACCACTGCTTTTACTACAGAACATCAAATGTCTTCATCTGACAACCCGTTTGCTGATTTGAGTGCTGTTACGTTGGGTGGTTGCTCGATGTTCTTGGGAAATTATATAATTTTGAAATGTACTTTTGATGATTTAACTGGTTTGGAAGATGCCAAGGTCTTCTTTACTTTCCCTGAGAGTGCTGGAACTTTATATAATCGGAGTATTCGAGTAGGTGCAATAGCTCCGGATCAAGATGGAAAATGGACTTACCAGTGCAGAATTCCTGCAAGATGTATGACTGATAGTATTCAGGTTCAGATTGCTTTTGGAAATAACAAGAGTACAGCATATGATGTTTCAGCGCGACAATATGCAATGTCAGTATTTAGCAGTACAAGTAATGTTAGTTATAAAGATTTGATGGTGGCCTTATTAACCTATGGTGCATATAGTCAGAAGTTCTTTGATTACAAGGAGGAGGATCTGGCTAACAATCAATTACATATGGATCCTGTTCAGAATGAAGAATGCAATGTTCCGTATACATATGAAAAACTTGGAAAAGGTTTTTCTAGGCCGGCTAAAAGTCAGGGTATCGCGTATGATTCCTCCAGTTTGTTACTGAAGTATACAATTAGTTTAAGACATTATTTCATTATTGATGATGCGGATTCCAGAGCATCCTATACTTTCGAGGTAAATGGTGAGCAGGTAGCTGCGCAAGGACAGGGTAATGAGATTTATATTCAAATTGATGGAATTGAAGGCATGAATTTGAATAAGAACCAAGTAGTAGTTGTTAAGAAAAACGGTACACCTGTTTGGACGGATGGATTTAATTATACACCGATGGATTATGTTAAAATCGTATCTGCCAAAAAGGCAGCTTCTGATCCTGCAGTTTCTGTAGAACTTTCGGATTTATCCAAAGCATTGTATATCTATTGGAGAGTTCAAATTAAATATTTTAACGGACATAGCGAAAACTATCAAGCCGATTGGGATGCGACAGATAGGTATCCTTTACCTGATTTGTTCTAATCGATATCATTATAAATACAATCCACATCACACAAATGGTGTGATGTGGATTTATAATTAATATAAAGAGTGAAAAATGAAGAATAAAAAAAGCGTAATTATAATTACCGCAATTTTAATTGTATTAGTGGTTGCTTGCGCAGTTATAGTTATAATTATTAAAAACAAGAATACTCAGAATGAACTAGAAAATACCTCTGTCCCGGTTGTTCAACTGGATCTAAATCGGAGTGATAAAACATCAGAGGTTGCTTCTGAAGAAGAGAAGCGGACGGATGCTAAGTCTGAGAAAGAACCTGCAGAGAAAACGTCTGAAGATACTGAAAAGAAAGCTGGTGGTAAGGTGACGGTATCATCTGAGAAGACATCAGAAAAGGCTTCTGAAAAGACATCCGAAAAGAGTTCGGCAACCAAGCCGGAAGACATGCCGAAAATAGTAATTGAAAACAAGGGTGAAGAACCGGTTATTCCGAAAGAGAAGAGCAGTGAACCAGTTATTGATAGTAAAGAGGATGGCATTCAGCTTCCGTTTGTTCCTTACGAAGAATTAAAGAAATATTAAAGTTTTCTCGGCAGGCAGATTACTGCCTGCCGTTTTACTTTTAGAAACAGATGATTAAAGCCTATCGTATCGCAGAACTGAATATAGAGATCTCCTCCCTCTACGAGCACGTACATCGCTACTGTGAGTGCTATGAGGCCGGGGAGAACGCAGGAGAGCCTGATATTCGCGTAGAGATTACAGAAGACGATATTGAGGCCGAGAGAGCTTTTTCCGACCGTACAAGGGCCAGGGAAGGACGCTTGGCACTGGTTCCGACGGATGATTACCTTGAAGAACTGGCAGTATATCGTAAGATTTGCGAGAAATTGCCGTACTATGATCGTTTCCTCTTCCACGGATCGGCTTTGGCTATGGATGGCGAAGGTTTTCTCTTTACCGCGCCCAGCGGAACGGGAAAGTCGACTCATGCGAGGCTCTGGAGAGAAGTTTTCGGTGATAAAGTGTCCATGATTAACGATGACAAGCCTGTTATCGGCATACAGGGCAACGAAATCCGTATCTTCGGTACCCCTTGGAACGGGAAACACCGCCTTGGCACGAATACATCGGTACCCCTAAAGGCAATCTGCTTCCTTGAAAGAGGAGAGAATAATTCCATTCGTGAAGTTTCAAAGGCAGAAAACCTTCCAAAACTATTGGGTCAGGTCTTCAGACCCTCCGATAAAGAGGCTTTAAGCTGTGTTTTACAGCTGACGGATCGCATGACCGACATGGTCAAACACTACATCTTGACCTGCAACATGGATCTCGAAGCTGCAAGGGTTTCTCATGATATGATGGCAAATTTGAAGAAATAATCCGAACAAATACAAGATTATGTATGGAAAGGAACGAAAAATGAAATTAAATGACGATTTTATAGTACATATCTCGGATGACGAAACTTTGTTGGTTCCGGTAGGAGGAAGTGACTTCTCCGGCATTGTAAAAGGCAACAAAACGCTGCAAATCATCCTTGAATGTCTGCAGAAAGACACGGATGAGGATAGAATTGTTCAATTTATGAAAGACAAATTCGATGCTCCGGAAAACGTGATCCGTGCGGATGTGCAGAAAGCATTGGCCAACCTTCGCAAAGTCGGTGCGCTGAACGAATAAAGGAGATGCTGCGTGAATATTCCCGAGTATCTGAAAGAAAATAAGACATTAACTTACTCCAATGTGGGCGTTAGTATGCTTCCGCTGCTCAGGCAGGGGAGGGATACTTTTACGGTTACGGAGAAGGAAGAGTATTTCAAAGTAACGGGAGAGAGGCGTTTCAAGGCAGGCGATGTGGTTCTGTATTTAAGACCACCGAAGAGTTATGTGCTTCATCGGATCATTGAAGTCAGGAAAGACGATTACATTATACTGGGTGATCACTGTATTTCCAAGGAATATGGCATCAAAGATGAAGATATCATGGGAATCATGACTGCTTTTTCAAGGGATGGAAAGAATCATACGGTGGAGGAAGCATCCTATTTACGATATACGAAGCGGACTTTGCGATTTTACCCCGTAAGAGTTTTCTTTCAGAAACTGCTCGGCCGGGGCAAGCACGCAGTAAGAAAGGTTATCAAACCTCATGGCAGATAAAGAGGCGAAACAACCGAAGAAAAAGATTAGCCGCAATACCCTGAACTGGATATACAAAGTATCCGGTAAGCAAAAATGGTATGTTGTGGCTTTGTCAGTTGTTCAGACGATCAGCGGTCTGTCCGGTGTGGTTTATGCGCTCTTTCTGCGCTACATCATCGATTCCGCGGTGGCGGGCGACAAGAAAGGCTTCCTGATCCATGCAATCCTTTTTGGGGTGGTTACGGTAATCCAGATCATTCTTAATCTGGTTTCTTCGCATCTTACCGAGATTTCCCGAAGTTCTCTAGAAAATGCCTTCAAGGAAAGGCTCTTTCAAAATATTTTGGTTCGTGATTTTGCGAGAATCTGTGCGGTTCACTCCGGAGAGTGGATGAATCGTTTGACCAATGATACTTCTGTTGTGGCCAATGCGGTAACGGATATTCTGCCCGGGCTTATGGGCATGCTGGCCCGGTTCATCAGTGCTGTCGCAATGATTGTACTGATTGATTGGCGCATTGTAGCCCTTATGGTGCCTGTTGGAATCATTATGGCAATCGTTGCTTATGCATTTAGAAGCCGCCTGAAGGCACTTCATAAGGAAGTGCAGGAGAAAGACGGCCTTCTTCGTATTTTCCTGCAGGAAAATATCGCAAGCCTCATGCTGGTTCGTTCGTTCTCGGCGGAGGAGGAGATAGCAACGGAGGCCGCCGGACATATGGCGGACCACAAGAAAGTCAGAATGAAGAAAAATACTTTCTCCAATTTCACCAGAATTGGCTTCTGGTTTGCGATGAACGGTATGTTCTTCCTGGGTGTTGTCTATGGCGGTATCGGAATCTTACACGGAACCATCACTTACGGTACATTAATGGAGATTACCCAGTTAATTCGCCAGATTCAGATGCCTATTATGAATATCACAGGAGTCTTTCCACAGATCTTTACAATGACTGCCAGCGCCGAGCGATTGATGGAAGTGGAGCAGTATGTCGCTGATGAAGAGAAAGCCCTTTCACCTTCTGAAGTAAAGGATTTCTACGACACCTCTTTAAAAGCCATCGGCGTAAGGAATCTTGGCTATACTTATTATCCGCCTTCAGATCAGGGAGGAACGTTCAGTAAAGAGGGCATGCCTCCTGCAATCAGCAACATCAGCTTGGAGGTCGTAAGAGGACAGATTGTGGCTTTTACCGGTCACTCCGGATGCGGCAAATCCACGGTTTTGAAGCTTCTTATGAGCATTTATCCGCAGGATGAAGGTGAAAAATATATCACATTTGAGAGCAATGATGAATTCGGCGAAGAGCCTCTTACATCCAAGTGGCATAACCTCTTTGCGTATGTTCCGCAGGGAAATTACTTAATGAGCGGAACAATCCGCCAGATTGTGACCTTTGGCGACAGAAGTGCCTTACAGGATGATGAAAGAATTCGAAGAGCCCTTCGTGCTGCCTGTGCGGAAGAATTCGTGAATGGCCTGGAAGACGGTCTGGATACGCTTCTCGGAGAGCGCGGAACCGGCCTTTCCGAAGGACAGATGCAACGTATTGCATTGGCCAGAGCAATCTTCGCAGCCCGCCCCATCTTACTGCTGGATGAGGCGACCAGTGCACTCGATGATGCGACCGAGAAGCAGGTTCTTCAGAATGTTCATGAGATGGAAGATAAGACTGTAATCATCATTACACACAGGCCTGCAGCCCTTTCCATCTGCGATAAAATCCTTCATTTCGGTGAAGATGGCGTAAGTGAAGAAAAGGCATCGGATATTTTGGACAAAATTTAGTGAAAAAATCACGAAATCGTGTGGATTTCATTGAAGAAAACCACAAAATGTGGTACAATTGCTTTGAATTTTGTGTTGTATCCACGATTGTGGGAGTAGAGTCCGAAGATGCAGGTAACGATTTTACCGAAAATCACGTTAGATAAACCGTCCAAAGAGCGTATCTTTCAGCTGATACGCGTTTTTCTCTATACTGTCGGCTTCGTCGGCATTATTCTCCATTTAAACGAATTTGACAACATGACCTTCCAGTCACTGAAAGGAAGACAAAGCAATTATGCTTTGCTCTTTTTCATGCTGATTGTTATGACGATGCAGAAGGTCCGTTTTATTAACTGGCAGTCACTTGTGACGACTGCAGTCTATGCACCGATAGCCTTTTTCAGAGTCCGGTCGGTTCTTAGCTCACCCGAACTTGTTCCCGGCACAATTATTTCTCAGATCACATTTTGGATGGCCCTGATGATTGTTACGGACATGCTGGTAACGGGAAGAGTTCGTAAACTCAGAGAAATGAATCTTTGGATGACGCTGCTTCTTGTTCTGATGACGGGAATGCTGATGATTTCAGGATTCGGTAGAGACTGGCCTGTTTTGTATTTATATTTCCTGCTTCTGATTTTCGTTCCTGTTGACGAAGAGGAGTGGGGCAGAGTCTATGGTGGATTGCTGAATGCAGGTGTTCTGTCTTTTGCGCTTGTGACGCTTCTGTCGTTCAAGATGAATCCGCACTTCATGGTGGATGCCATTAAGTCGGAAGAGTCTTTTGAACCCGGTAGTGGCGGTCGCTGGTACGGTTATTTCTTAAATATCGGTACTTTTGGTCAGTTCTGCGGTCTGCAGATTGTACTGGCATTCCTTTCCATTATCCGTTCCAAGGACAAATTCGGACGCTTCGGGCTTATGTATGCAGCTTCGTTCATTTGGCTTGCTGCTGCAGGTTTTCTCGGTTTCCTTTGCGGAACCGACAACCTGCTTCTCGGAGTGCTTGTATTTATAATTTTTGCCCTTGTCTTTGGCTTCAAGAAAACCAAGTTTCCCCATCTTGCCATCCGTATTCTGCTTGCCCTTGGCTTAATCTGTCTGCTCGGATTCTTGGTGGTTGACGGTATCAACCGCATTGCTTCCGTAGGCTTTGATCCCGAAAAAGCGAGATTAATCATCAACAAAACGCCGCTTCGTCTTTTCCCTGCGGCAGCCGATACGATTGTTGGAAAGATTAAAGCTTTTCATAACCTGAATAATCCTTATACGGATTACATTACGAATCCCGTAAAAATGTTCTTAAACTACATCGGCAGTTCCAGACCTGCCATCTGGGAAGTTTTTGCCGAGCATACCACCTTTAAGGGAACCGAATCCTCGGGATTGATGTATCGTTCTTATTTCGCTTTTAATGCACACAATCAGTATGTGCAGGTACTATATGAACAGGGAATTGTTTCCGGCGGCTTAAATATCCTGTTTTTTATCCTCGGGTGGCTTTCCTCTGTAATCGGATATGTAAAAACGAAAAAGGAAATGTTCTTTGCACCGACGATCTTAGTTCCCATGATGCTGGCTATGTGGATGGGCGAAGGATCTTCTATATGTTTTGCGCTAACCTTTATTTCTTTCTTTGCAATGATGCCTGCGGTAATGAACAATATCCGTTCCATGAAAAAGGCTGAAACCACAGATGCGGAAGAACAGGAAAAGAAGGTTGTTTCCGTAGCGAAAAAAGGTGCTGTCGCCGGTGTGGTTGTTGCCGCGATTTTTGTGCTGATTACAGGCTTCCTTCTAATCCGACGCATTCGCAATAACAACAAGTCATATCTGGATAACGGCCTGATTCATATGCAACTTGCGGATGCCGAAGATGAGTTCCTGTTGGATAACGGATTGTATTCTTCAAAGGACATCAAGGATAAGGCTGTTAAGGGTTCCATATTGATGGATTACGCGAAAGTTCGTAAGACAGAACAGAGAGCTTCCTGGGGGGACAGAGCATTCCTTTCTTTCAATGTGGACAATGCTGTCGAGAATGACAGTTTGATTATGGAGTTTACGGCAAAGACGACGGAACAGGAACCGATTCTGCTCACGGTAAGTTATTCCGGACAAAAGACCACCGTGGAGGTGGATAAGGGTAAGAGCAGATACTTCCTTCCCTTCAAAGGGGAAGATGGTGAGAGAAATGTCCTCTTTGTTTACGATCTGCCTGAGGGTGGAAACCAGTCACTGGTTCTTGACAACATCTGTATTGCAGACTACGGACAGGAAAGATTGTACTCTTCTTTGAAGACCGGTGAGTATTCGGTAACGGAATGTGAAGAAGTAATGGTATCCATGGATTCGGATAAGTTTATCCGATCTACCTCTGCGATTGCATCTGGAGCATATTTATATTCCGTATATGCAGGGGAGCTGACGGTATACAGAGGAGATAATTTCACGGAAGTCGGCAAATTGAAGGGACTGGGAGATACGATGGACGTATTCCTTACCGAAGACGGCAAGAATCTCTTGGTTACTTCAAGGACCGGAATTAGTCTGGTTGATATTTCCAGACCTGACAGCCCGATGCTTCTTTCGAATTACAGAAGCCTGGAATGCGCTTTGGGCGCTGATATATGCGGAAACTATGCGTTTATCTGCAATCGCTATTTCGGAATAGAAGTTGTGGATATTTCGGACAAGACGAATCCTAAGTATGTGACGAAGATTCAATACCCGATGGATGCCGAATACAGAAACTGCCATGTGTTTAACGGCTACCTTTATGTATCGGCCGTTGGACAGAACCGTGTGGATATTTATGATGTTCGGAACATATCGGACATTCATTCGGTTTCCTACTTGGATACGCACGGACGTCCCATGGAATTGGCGGCTAAAGACAACACACTTTTCGTTGCAACATCCGGAAGCAGCGTGCAGAAAACGGCGAACGGATATGGCAACGGTGCCGGTTGCGGTATGGATGTATTTGATATTTCCAATCCTGAGTATCCGGAACTTGTGGCTGTGGAACGGATTGACGGTCGCATTACGTCATTCCCTTACGGAATATGGGATATAGCCGTAGATGGAAATTATGCGTATCTCTCCATGCAATCCGGGGGTCTGTATGTATATGATGTATCGACTCCGTCTGTACCGAAAAGGGTTGATGTCGTAAATATCAGCGTGGATAAGGAATCGGATCTGTTCAAGGAACAGGATCCTGAGAAAGTTACTTTAAACTATAATTATTCCAAAGAATACCGTGGAACCATTACACATACCGCGATCGGAAGTTCCGGAGTCTTCTGTGTTTCTCCGGATATGGGATTGTTTAAGGCTCCGATTGCTCTTAAGGAGCAGGGAACACCAAATAAAGGTGAGAAACCTGCCAAGGGTGAAATTCCGGCAGAGGAACCGGAAGCGACGGAAGGATATTCCTTGCAGATTCTTAAACCGGAAGGCGACATCTTTGCGTTGGCGCTGATCGAGGACCGTCAGTTTGTCGCAGCCTGCGGAATGGCAGGATTGAAGGTTATGGACAAACAGATGCATACCATCTGTTCTCTTGAGACCGGAAGTTGTATAACGGATGTGAAGGTGGTCGGAAATCTGGTATACGCTGCGGAAAGTTGCGGAGGTTTTGCAATCTACCGTTATGAGAACGGCTTGCTTACCGAGGTAGGTAAAATTGTCGATACCGCATGGAATGCTTACATAGAATCGTTACTGGTTTCGAAGGACGGAACATGGGTATTGGCTCAGGCCGGCTACGGAAGATACAGAATTATTGATTGCTCGAATCCCGAGAACCCGGTATTCGTCAAGTCTCCGGCTGAAGAAGGTACGGGCGGCATGTGGTACCGAAACACCGTAAGTGGTATCGTAAGCGATAAATACTATGGTATTGCAGGCAGCAGTAGAGTGCTGTGGTTTACGGAGGCCGGAACAGATGTGGAGACAGGTGCGGTTAAGTTAAATTATGTCAAAGATGAGAATGGAGTAGCGGTTAACGAATTCAACGGTATCACTCCTCTTGGCGATGCGTGCCTTGTCTTTACAAACAAAGGTTACCGTATCGTTCATCCCGAGAAGGGCGATGTGATCGAACCGGTTGAAAATCCCGAGCTGGTCTTTACCGGAAAGAGCATTACGGACGGTAACAGGGTAATCATCAGTGAAGCACACACAGGCAAGATCACGGTGGTTAACTTCGCGGATAAGACGAATCCTGTAGTTGAATTAAGATTGGATACACCATACATTACGGATATTCCGTGCGTTATGGACGGAGAGATCTATGTACCTCTTCGACATGACGGAATTCTGAAGATTACAAAGAATTAAGGAAAGAGAAGTTAAACGTGGACACAGTAAGAAGTACGTCCGGGAGCAGACATGAGATCCTGGAACGAAGAAAAAGAGAACGTTTACGTGCGGAACGCAAGCGTAAAATGCTGATCCGAAGAATCATCTCCGGAGCGGCCCTGCTTGCATTTATCGCCATAATAGTCGTGATTATCGTTTCGGCGACATCCTGTGCAAAGAAACGTAAAGCTGCCAAGGCAGCGTTGGCAGGAGATGTTGCAGCATCAGAATCATCGGATTCCAAAAGACCGAATCCGGAGGCGGCATCAATTGCTAAGAAAGCGGAACCGGATTATCCGTTCGTGAACCAAAATCCGATTGTTGACGGCATGATAAAAGTCGGAGATACGCATTTTATTGCAGGATATGAAGCAAACCGTACCTCCTCGACCATCTATCCTCCGGAAGAGATTTCACAGAGCACTTACTCGATCCTGATCGATGCATCGACCGGTGAAATCGTTGCGGGACAGAATGAGAAAGACCGCATGTATCCGGCATCCATGACTAAGGTTATGACGTTGCTTGTTGCAGTGGAACATATCAAGAACCTGGATGATACAATCTATGTATCGCAGGAAGCAGCGGATTGGTCATACTCTCATGGCGGCTCTGCCGTTAACTGGAGCGTGGGAGAGAAGATTACGGTAAAGGATCTGCTTTACGGATGCATACTCTCATCCGGTGCGGATGCCTGCTATGACCTTGCGGTTTATGTTGCGGGAAGCCTAGATGGTTTCGTTGATCTGATGAATGCCAAAGTGGATGAACTTGGTCTTTCGGGAACGACGCACTTTACGAACTGTGCGGGATTCTATGACGATAATCACTATACGACCGTATATGATATGGCTCTGATCATGAAGGCGGCAGCAGAGAATGATCTCTGCCGTGAGGTAATGAGCGCACATATCTATACGACACCTATGACCGATGAGCATCCGGAAGGAATTTTAATTTCGAACTGGTTCCTTCGCAGGATTGAAGATAAAGAAACCAAGGGTGAAGTACTTTGTGCCAAAACCGGTTTCGTTAACGAATCCGGTAACTGCGCGGTCAGCTACATGCTTTCCGATTCCGGAACCCCGTACATCTGCTGTACCGGTCATGCACACTCCGGATGGAGAGCGATTTATGACCATGTTGGATTGTATTATAACTATACCAAGTAACTGCCTATGTTGCCCAGGGAGGGAGCAAAATGAGTTATAGCGAAGCAAAGAACAGAAATAATGAACTCATACGACCGACATTTTCTTGGCCTGACGGAGTCCATGTCGCATTCTATGCCATCTTCTTTGTCGGATTGTTTTTCTGTCTGACGGAATATGGCCGTATGCCTTTCGAAACCATGGGAATTTTCTTCATCCACATGGCATTGGCTTTCTTTGGCGCAATTCTGTGGGTAATGCAAAGGGTGAAGTTGTTTAACTGGCAGTCGCTTCTGATTACCATTGGCTATGGTGTATATGCATTCTTCTATCGTATGACTGACGGTACCGATCCGACAACTGCGATGGCAATTACGGCCGAGCTTGTTTCGGGCTGGCTTTTTGTTATGCTTCTTACGGACATTGCCGTTACCGGCAGAATTCGTGCTAACAAAAAGTTCTTTTCCTGGACATTCGCTTTGCTTGTATTAACAGTCATTCTTACATTGATTGACCGGAACGGAAGTTTTACCCCTGTTGTGGGAATTTACTTTGTTCTGCTTTGTTTCATCCCGATTAACGGAAATGAGTGGAAGAAGGTATTAACCGGTCTCTTTATTGGTGGATTTCTGATGTTTGTGGCTGTCAGTGTGTTTTCTTATATCGGAGATCCGATATTCAGAAATACCGAGGAAATTACATATATGACCAAGGCGGATTTGTCACAGTTTTATGCTGTCATTCTTGCTCTTGCAATCTACGGAATCTTCCATGCAAAAGAAAAAGACGGACGATTCAGTCCCCGCTATGTTTTCTTCGCTGGATGGACGCTGCTTACCGTGATTATGACTTTCATCAAGGGCTGCACAAGCGGATTCGCAGGAATTCTGCTTACTCTGTTTGTGATTGTTTTGTTTGCATACAAGATGAAACCATTACCGAAGTTCTTCATCCGCATGGGTATTACGTTGGCTGTTGTTGCTTTGCTTTGCGGAGGAATATATTTTTGGGCAAAGAAGGTTTCCGCGCCCGGTTTCAATGCGGAGAGTTTTGAAAATACTGTAACCAAAGGGCCGTTAAGCTATATGGGTGATGTCAGCGATGATATTTCCAACGCAGTTTACGGTGTACAGTTTGGGAGTGGTTATGTAGACGGCGTGATTAAACCTAACACTCCTGGGGCTTTGTTTAACTTGATGACCGGTTCCCGAGTGGATATTCTCCCGATGATTACCCCTATGCTCGGATGGTGGGGGCATGTAATCTCTGCATCCGGTGACAATTCATTTATTTTAAGTATCAGGAACCAGTATTTGCAGTATTTGTATGAGTTCGGATTTTTTACGGGAGGACTGAATATTCTGCTTTTCCTTGTGATGTGGGTTGTGGCAATTGTCCGCTTCGTCAAAACATCCAGGGCACGTTATCTGTTTCCTGTAATTGTCATTGCCATGACATTGGGTACTTGGATAAATGTTAGTTCAGGTGTATTATATCCTCTTGGATTCATTGCAATGCTTTCAATGCTTCCGGTTCTGGTTGATCTTAAATCAACGAAGAAGAAACCGCACAAGGTTGTTGTGGAAGAAACATTGAAGGATTCTTCGGAAGAAACTCCCGATGAAGAAGAATCCTCTGCTGAAGGTGCAGACGACGAAAACGAAAACGATATGGTCGAAGGCAAGAATTTCATTGCGGCCAAATTCTTCTCCCAGGGTGATGACGAAGAGGCACCGAAGAAGAGAAAGAAGAAAGCCAAATCTGTTGAAGAGGAAGAAGACGATGAGGAGGACGGTGAGATCGGACGTCCTACCGACCGTAAGAAACTCGAAGATGTGAAGATTATGAATACGGCGGAACTCTCCGGACTTCTGACATCGGAAGAGATCGAAGAAGAGAAAGCACCGACACTGAATGCGGCGGGAGAGATCACGGAAGAGATCCTGACCATGGAAGAACTGGATTCGCTACGTAAATTGTCCGATGAGACGGATAAAGAAATAGAAGAGTATATAAGTACAAAGGAGAATGAAGATGAGTGAATGTACACATGATTGCAGCACCTGCGGAGAAGCATGTGCGGATCGTAAACCGGAAAGCATGTTAGAGGCACCCAACGCCTTATCGGATGTAAAGAAGGTCATTGCCGTTGTCAGCGGTAAGGGCGGTGTCGGAAAGAGTCTTGTAACCTCCCTTCTTGCCGTTTCCATGCAGCGTAAGGAAAAGAAAGTCGGTATTCTCGATGCGGATATCACGGGACCTTCGATTCCGAAGATCTTCGGTATTCATGAGAAGGCTACCGGAAACGAAGCAGGCATCTTTCCCGTGAAATCCAAAATGGATACGGATATCATGTCCGTAAATTTACTTCTGCAGAACGAAACCGATCCGGTTGTCTGGAGAGGACCCGTCATTGCGGGAACCGTTAAGCAGTTCTGGACCGAGGTTGTATGGGCAGATAAAGATTATCTTTTCATCGATATGCCTCCAGGAACAGGTGATGTTCCGCTGACTGTTTTCCAGTCCATCCCCGTGGACGGTATCGTTATCGTTACCTCCCCGCAGGAACTGGTATCCATGATCGTTGAGAAGGCCGTTAAAATGGCCAATATGATGAATATTCCCGTGCTCGGCATCGTAGAGAACTTATCCTACTTCGAATGCCCGAACTGCAAGGAGAAGCACTATATTTACGGAAACAGCCATATTGAAGATATCGCTGCGAAATATGATATCAAGAATGTTGCCAGAATCCCCATGGATTCCAAACTTGCAGGTGCATGTGACAAGGGTATGATCGAGCTTTTCGAAGGCAACTGGCTGGATGAATTTGTGGAGAAATTATAAAATGCGAAATTTCCCCAATATCTAGTATTTTTCCTTGCACCATACCACAACTTAATGGTATACTATAGGCGTATATGTAGCTTGATTTCAGGCACATATGCGCCTTACTTGTGTAAGAAAAGAAATTCGCAGGTTTCAGGGAGTTTAGCGTTGAGAAAGACTGTTCTGGCAATGGCACAGGAGGAATATGATTTTTCCCATCGGATGGGAAAGCTTTCTTTTGATGTCGAGAAAGTGGAACTGGAATTCGTACGCCCCGAAGCCAGAGAGGGAAGTTTCGGGATTGAGAGCGAAGAAGGCATTCCCGCGGGCGGTCTGGTATTATCCACCCATTCGAGAATGAAGGTGCTTACCGGAAACTTCCGTGGAATCCACTCGGAAATTACCTACTCCTTTGATGCAACCGGCTTGGAAGCCGGCGATGTTGTCACGGGAGAGTTTATTATCTTAAGCGATAAGGGAGAATTTACCTTACCGTTTGAAGTGACCATGGCACAGGAATATATGTACAGCTCCATGGGTCCGATCAAGAATCTGTTTCATTTTACCAATCTTGCCAAAACGAACTGGGAAGAGGCCGTAAGTCTTTATTATTCCAACAGTTTCGCAGAAATTTTAACCGGAAACGACAGACAGTACCGTTGCGCATACCGTGGATTGAGCACGGAAGAGGGCGACGAACACTGTGTGGATGAATTCCTGATCACCGTACATAAGAAAAGCAGAAACACCTATGAATTACCTACCAATCATCAGGTGTATCGCTCCGTGCCCGCCAATTGCGACAAATCCGTTTCCCTGAAGGTAAACGGCTGGGGCTATATCCGCGCGGAAGTGGAAGCAACCGGTGATTTCATTGATGTTCGCCAGAACGTTTATACGGCGGAGGATCTTGTTGAGGGACAGTTGGAGATCGGATTTACCATCGTTCCTTCGAATCTGCATGCGGGCAGAAATTTCGGTGAACTTCTCGTTCTGACTCCGGAGAACGAATTTAAGGTTCGGATCATTGTCGAGAATAACCCCATTGATATGGAGCACTCGGCTAATCATATTTACAAAAAGACGGTTGCGCGCCTTATGCGGGAATATATCTCGTTCCGCCTGGGCAAGATGAATTCCGAGGACTGGGTTCGCATTTCTTCCGAGGAACTTTCCCAGCTTACGGTCAAGGGCGAGCGCGCGATCATCGTGAAATTATTCGAAATCCAGCTTCTGCTGACGGCGGGTAAAACAGCCGACGCGTTGTCTCACATGGATGCACTCGAAGCAGAGATGGAAAGTCCCGATGCCAAATTCTCGGATACGACATACGGATATTACCTCTACTTAACCGGAATGTTGCATCCGGAACCGGACTATGTGGATAAGGTGTTCCATAAGGTACGCAAACTCTATCATAAAGATTCCCGCAATCCGGCTCTTGCCTGGATGCTGATCTATCTGAAAGAAGACTTAACCTTCCGCGACGACAAACGTTGGGAGTTTCTGGAAGAGCAGTATAATTCCGGTATTTCCTCACCGCTTCTTTATTCCGAAGCCGTGCACTTATTATCCAAGCAGCCTTCTTTAATGGTGAAACTCGGAGAGTACGAGCGCACCCTTCTTCGTTTTGCACTGAAGAAAGGTGTTATTACGGCTTCCATCGGCGAGAGAGTACAGTTCTTAATCTCAAGGGAACGCGAGTATGATGATCTGCTCTTTGATGTTTTAAAAGCAACGTATAAAGTTGCGCCTTCCAAGGATCTTCTGCAGAGCATCTGTGTACTTCTGATGCGCGGAAACTGCGTCGGAGAAGAGTACATCCGCTGGTATGAAGATGCCATCAAAGAAGAGATCCGAATTACCCAGTTATATGAATTCTACATGGCAAGCGTTCCGGCGGATTACAAAGAGATGCTGCCGAAGATGGTCATGATGTATTTCGCATATCAGAACCACCTGGAGTATGACAAAATGGCATTGCTTTATGCCAATGTATTTGACTACCGCGCAGTGGTTCCGGAAGTGGCCGACTCCTACGAAGAATCCGTAGTGGACTTCCTGAAAGAGCAGATTAAGAAAGGTCACATCAACCGCAACCTGATCAAGCTTTACAAGCGTTTCATCACACCCGATTTCGTGGATGAAGACATTGCTTCTTCCTTAGCTCCGATTCTTTACGCACATGAGATGAAGGTCAATGTGCCGGGCATGAAGAAAGTGATCGTAATTCATGACAAGGCGGTCGGAGAGGGCAAATTCCCGGTATTTAAGGATGTGGCGTATCCGACGATTTATGCGAAAGATTATTGCGTTCTTTTCGAAGATGAGAACGGTACCAGATATATTTCCGAAAGCATGGTGAAACCGACACCGCTTCTTTATTCCAAAGAAGTCAGGGATAAGGTATTCCCTCTTGTGGAGCGCCGTGCGGGAATCCTGCTTCATGTGACCGAGAATGAAATCGGACACATCGAAATCAACGACTCCAACGTGGATATCTACGAGACTTTGTTAAATCTGGATTCCGTAACATTTACGTTTAAAAAAGAGATTCTCTTCGACTTAATCCGTTTCTATTTCGAACATGACAGAATCCGTGAGCTGGACAGACTTTTACTTGTGGTGAAACCGGAAGTTCTTTCCGCCGATGTGCGCGGAGAAATTCTTCACATCATGGTTGCAAGAGGTCTTTATGACGAGGCATTCAAGTGGTTATATACCTTCGGTATGGAACATGTTTCCGAGAAAACCACAATGCGCTTAATCAGCCGCTATCTGGAGCGTACGGACTATACGCAGGATGAGCATATGCGAGGCTTGAGTTCGGATATCTACCGCAAGGGCCGTTTTGACCGTGTGATTTTACAGTATCTGACGAAGAATTTCTGCGGAAGAATCGATGAGATGTTGGAACTGATGCGCCACTGCGAAAGCTTTGGCGTGGATGTATACCAGCTGACCGAGCGTACCCTCTTACAGATGCTCTACGTTGGTTTAAAGAGTGCGGAACGCGAGAATCTCTATTCCCGTTATGTCAAGATCGGCGGCTCGACCGCTGTGCGGAAAGCATATCTGGCAGAGAGCGCATACAGCTATTTCATCGGCGATTACAAACCGGCCGAGAGCGTATTTACAGAGATTGCACAGTTAATGAGAGAGGATGAAAAAGTCAGCCGGATCTGTCGTCTTGCTTATGCAAAGCGTGCATCCGAGAAGAGCGAGAGCGAGTGGAATGTTCCGGTTCTTACTACAATCGTAGTTGATGAATTAAAGAACAATGTCATCTTCCCCTTCTTCTTAACCTTTGCACCTGCAATCCCGAAGGTGGTTCCGTATACCGACCGCTCCTTTGTGGAATACCGCGGAAATGCGGACAGCCGCGTGATCTTACACTATGCCATCGAGCGTGAGAACAGCGAGAATCCCGAGTATCGCAAAGAGGAGATGGACAATCTATACTGCGGAATCTTCGTCAAAGATTTTATTCTCTTTGCCGGTGATAAAGTATCGTACTACATCACCGAGGAAACCGGTAACAGAGAGCAGTTAACCTTAAGTGCGACACTGGAGAAGAAAGAGGAAGCTTCACCGATTCCCTGGAGATTTGAGTTATTAAACCGTGCCATCACGAAGAGGGAACGCGGAGAAGAGATGAAGGCGGGCGAACTGCTTGCAGAGTATGCCAAAATGGATTATGTAACGAAACAACTGTTTCGCATTGAGGAATAAAGGAAAACATGGCTTCGGTAATTAAGGATGTTTTTGAAAAAATCAATAAAGACCGCTATGTGGTGGGATTCGATCTGAACAATCGTTTCGCACAGCTTTCCTATTGCAGGATCGATTCGAACGATCCGCAGACGATGAGCACGGTTGCGGGCGAGGAAGAATACAATATTCCGGCCGTGATATTAAAACGCAAATCCAACAGCCAGTGGGTGATCGGAAAGGCTGCGGAGGATGCGTTCCGCGAAAGCGACGGACATATCGTATCGAATTTACTTAAGAAAGCCCTTGCGGGTGAGAACCTTCGAATGGGAACGGAAGAGTACAAGGCGGAAGATTTGCTCTTACTCTTTATCAAGAGAAGTTTTGCAATGCTTCCGTTAATGACCACACCCGATAAAATCTCCGCGGTCGTTATTACCGTCCGCAATGCGGATTCTTCGATGATGAAGGTTCTTGGCAAACTGCCGGAACTTCTGAAGCTGGAGGAAGACAAGATTCATTTCTTAAGTTATGAAGAGAGTTTCTTCTTCTACATGCTGCATCAGAAACCCGAACTGCATAATCATCAGGTTCTGCTTTGCGACAGTGCGGAAGGTTTCTTGAATATCTACCGCATGGAGAAAAATCGTTTCGTCACACCTGCCATTGCGGGCGTGGAGAACTATCCGTATGAGGATTTTACCTTCGGTCCCGGAAGTGCATCCGGCGATGAAATGGACAGAAGATTCTTAAATATCACGGATCACTTAATGGAGAATAAAGTTTTCTCCGCCGTATATCTGATCGGCGAAGGATTCTATGATGACTGGAGCAATGAGTCGCTGAAGTTCTTATGTAAGAACCGTCATGTATTTAAGGGCAACAATCTTTTCAGTAAGGGTGCCTGCCTTGCGGCCAAAGAGTATGCGGTACCTTCCGGATATGAGAAGAATATCCGCTTCTTCGGAAGAGACCGTATCCAGGCAAATGTCGGCGTCAGCTTAAATGACAACGGTGATCTGCAGGAAGAAGTTTTTATCACCGCCGGTGAACACTGGTATGAAGTCGGTAAGACGAAAGAATTCCTGCTTCACGAAACGGATACCGTGCCCATCTGGATGGAGCAGATCTCCAGAAGAAACCGTGTGAGCGCGGATCTGAAACTGCAGGGACTTTCCGTTAAGAGTGGGCGCATGACCAGAATTTCGCTGACGATCAAAATGGCATCCGAGCATACAATCCGGTTCATTGCAAAGGATCTCGGTTTCGGAGAAATTTATCCTTCCACGGGTCTGGAATGGGTGGAAGAACTTGACTTGAATTCGTAGTGTATTAAGATACAGAGGAAACATATGGGTAATATGTACAGTTGTACGGGACGGAAGGGCAACCGGCCGTTCTACTTAAACAAAATATGTGTCCGCATTTATTCCGCAGACGAACTTGCTTACTGCATCTGCGAGAATCCGGAGCTTCTTGAGTGCGACATCTTCACGCCGGAACTGATCGCCTGGCTGGAAGAAGAGTGTGGCGTCAGAGAGATTGCACAGGATCTAAGCCGCTGCGTTGCAAGGAGCCTGCCGCTGCCGAGATTCGTGGAAGCGGTTCTGGATCATACGGCTTTCGTTTCTCCCAAAGAGAAAAAAGCAATCCTTGAAATCGTGCGTCAGGGCGGAAGTACGAATATCATCAAGCGTCGTAAAACGCATGCGGATTTCTATCTGCGCAAAGAACGTTACGACCATGCGATCAAGGAATACGAAGCACTGATCGATCAGGTGGATGAGTCCGAGAAAGAATTCCTGGGTGGTGTATATCATAACCTCGGAATCGCACTTGCAAGACAGTTCCTGTTTGAACGTGCGGAGGAAGCATTTCGGAATGCTTATCTTCTGGACGGTAAAAAAGAGCATTTCTACTGCTATGCGGCTGCCAAGAGACTGTATCTTCCGGAAGGAGAGTATATTCGCCAGATCAGTTCCGTACTGGATATGGGAGCGGATACACTGCAACTCGAAGAAGATATGAAGACCATCAATGCGGCTTGGCCGGAAACCGATGAGGCCAAAGAAATTAACGAAGTGCTGGATGCCGGAGATACCGTGGAATTCCGCGAGTGGCTCGGCAAGAAGATGAACGAGTACAAAGAAGATTACAGAAGATATATTTAATGGTGCCCGGCACCGAGAAGGAGTGTAACATGGATACAGACAGATACGTAAGTCCGCTTTCCGAGCGGTATGCAAGCAAAGAGATGCAGTATGTTTTCTCCCCTGACATGAAGTTCAGAACCTGGAGAAAACTTTGGATTGCTTTGGCAGAAACAGAGATGGAACTTGGGCTTAAGCAGATTACGCCCGAGATGATCGAAGAACTGAAGGAACATCAGGACGACATCAACTATGAAGAGGCAAAGGCCAGAGAGAAGATCGTACGTCATGATGTTATGAGTCATGTCTATGCATACGGGCTGCAGTGCCCGAAGGCAAAGGGTATTATCCACCTTGGCGCTACCAGCTGCTATGTTGGTGACAATACTGACATCATCGTAATGAATGAGGCTCTGAAACTCGTTAAGAAAAAACTTGTGAATGTCATTGCCAACTTAGCCAAGTTTGCGGATCAGTACAAGGAACTGCCGACTCTTGCTTTTACCCATTTCCAGCCTGCACAGCCTACAACCGTAGGTAAAAGAGCAACACTTTGGATGCAGGAATTTCTGATGGATTTGGAAGACCTTGAATATGTAGCTTCGACCTTAAAACTTCTAGGTTCCAAGGGAACCACGGGCACCCAGGCAAGTTTCCTCGAATTGTTCGAAGGTGATCAGGAGACAATTGACAAGATTGATCCCATGATTGCCAAGAAGATGGGCTTCGACAATGTATATCCGGTTTCCGGCCAAACCTATTCCCGTAAGGTGGATACCAGGGTGGCCAATATTCTTGCAGGTATCGCTGCAAGCGCACATAAGATGAGCAACGACATCCGTCTTCTGCAGCACTTAAAGGAAGTGGAAGAACCGTTTGAGAAGACACAGATCGGTTCCTCCGCAATGGCCTACAAGCGTAATCCGATGAGAAGTGAGCGTATCGCTTCCCTTTCCCGTTATGTGATGATCGATGCACTCAATCCGGCCATCACTTCCGCAACCCAGTGGTTTGAAAGAACATTGGACGATTCCGCGAACAAGAGACTCTCCATTCCGGAAGGTTTCCTTGCAATCGACGGAATACTGGATCTTTGCATGAATGTCACCGACGGATTAAAGGTTTATCCGAAGGTTATTGAGAAACACCTGTTGGCTGAACTTCCGTTCATGGCAACCGAGAATATCATGATGGATGCTGTAAAGCGCGGCGGAGACCGTCAGGAACTGCACGAAGAGATCCGTTCCCTTTCCATGCAGGCAGGCGCAACCGTGAAAGAAGAGGGTAAGGAAAATAATCTGGTAGACCTGATTGCGGCAGATGAACTCTTCGGTGTCAGCCGTGAAGAGATCCTGGATGTCTTAAAACCTGAGTTATATACCGGCCGTGCGAAGATTCAGACCGAGAAATTCTTACGTGATGTGGTACAGCCCGTATTGGATGCCAACAAGGATCTGCTTGGTGGTGTAGCGGAGATTAATGTGTAATGGGTAACAATAACGAAGGACCAAAAAGTAACAATAAAACGAAACGAATCTTAGCCTGGATCGGCATTGCGCTGGTGGTAATCTGGTTTACTGCAACCATGCTCCTTGCCGTCCTGCCGATACCGAATAAAGACAAACTGTTTCCGTTCTTTATCTTCGGTTGTATCGTGATACCGATCTTAATCTGGGTGATTATCTGGATCGTCGGACTTCTGACCGGTAAACGGACCGTGGCAAGCTTCAGAAGTGAAGAGACGCAGAAGATGATGGATGAGGCGGATGAAATAAGATATCGCGAGATCGTGAAAAAAACCGAGGGGACGGTTGAAGAATCAGACGAAGAGCAATCGGAAGAGAGAACGGAGGAATCGTCCGAGGAATAAGGTTCGATTATAATTGATTATTAAAGATTGCATCACAAGCCCGGCAATGCCGGGCTTTCATTATGCCCTCCGGAAGATCTTTCTAACGAATCCCTTGACAAAGAATTATCAATATGATATGTTGATGATATCAAAATGATATCTACATGGTGTGGGTATCCGTAAGAGGAGGAAATACTATGGAAGGAAACAATATGGGAAATAATCAGAATAATAATCAGGCACTGAACATGTCGATTAATATTCGTGAAAAAGTGTTAAATCCGGCGCCCGGATTTTTGATGCTCTTTGTGAATATCTTCGGAATCATTGCTTGCCTGATCCTGTTTGGTGTCAGCGTTACGGGATTCTTCGGTTATGCAACGCCGGTTGTCGTTTTCCTGGCAATTCTTTTGTTTATCATGTTCTGCATTTTCTTTGGCGGACTGAAAACCATTAAGCCCAACGAGGCAATGGTTCTGACACTGTTCGGTAAGTATTACGGAACCATGAAGAAGGCAGGATTTTTCTTCATCAATCCGTTTGCACAGGCATTCAATCCCGCTAGAAGCATCGTAATGAACGCGCAGGGACAGGCTACCAGCATCGGACCGAGATCAATCTCCCTGAAAGTCAATACTTTGGAGAATCAGAAGCAGAAAGTAAACGATATCCTCGGTAACCCGATTATTATCGGTGCCGTAGTTATTTGGAAAGTAAAAGACCCGACACTGGCAGTTTTTGCAGTGGAGAATTACCGCAATTACTTATCCATCCAGTGCGATTCCACAATCCGTAACATTGCAAGATTATATCCGTATGACGATATGGACGAAGACGGCGACGGAGTGGTTGAGAAAACGCTTCGTTCCAGCTCCCAGGAAGTGGCAGATCGCATGAAGGAAGAACTTCAGCAGCGTGCGGTCGGCGCCGGCCTCGAGATCCTCGAAGTACGTATTACACACCTTGCATACTCCGAAGAAATCGCAGCAGCCATGCTGCAGCGCCAGCAGGCGGTAGCCATCATCGCAGCACGCCGTAAGATCGTGGAAGGTGCGGTATCCATGGTGGAAATGGCAATTGACCAGCTCTCCGAGAAAGATGTGGTTACCCTTGACAACGAGCGCAAGGCGCAGATGGTCAGCAACCTCATGGTGGTTCTTTGCGGCAACAAAGAGGCTCAGCCCATCGTAAACAGCGGATCGATCTACTGATAACTGGATCGAGCAGGCAGCATTGTCGTGAAGCTGCCCGGCGAGCCATTATTAAGGAGAATACATGGACTCTGAGAAGAAGAAAGACAATGAAAAGAAGCAGCTCCTGCTGAGGCTTTCACCCTCGCTGTATGCCGAGGTTGCGAGGTGGGCGGAAGATGATTTTCGGTCGATTAACGGACAGATTGAGTATCTGCTTTCCGAGGCTGTGAAGAAGCGGAAGGGAAAATAACCCGAAAAGGGAGTAAATTATGCAAAAAAGGGCATTCTTCTTAAAGAATGCTCTTTTCTTTATGGACAGAATAGTATATAATTATACTTGATATTGTGGTTTTGTGCGTGGTGTTATGCTATATCAAGTTACCGCGGACGAAACCGGGCATTAGATTGAGTAAAGGATGGATTTGAACTATGGCTTTATTGGATGCATGGAGAAAGAAAGCATATCAGGAACCGGACAAAGTAAAGATGTCCAAACTTTGGCAGGCATATTTCCTGAAAGAGAAAGAAATCTATAAGGAACTTCTGAAGAATCCCGATGAAGAAGTAAAGGGAACCGTGAAAGAACTTGCCGAGAAATACAATACGACGATTTCCTTCATGACCGGTTTCTTAGACGGAATCAACGAGTCTTTGGTTGAGCCGAACCCCATCGAGACCATGGAGTCCGACACCGAAGTTTCCTTAAAGTTTGATAAAGAGCGTCTGTACATGAACATGGTCGGTGCAGAAGCCGACTGGTTATACAATCTGGAAGAGTGGGAGCCGATCTTCGACGAGGAGACCAGAAAAGAGCTTTACAAGAAGCAGAAGTCTTCCACTACCATTACCAGAGAAGTGAACAAGATTTATCCCAACGATCCCTGTCCCTGCGGCAGCGGAAAGAAATACAAGAAATGTTGCGGTAAGAACATGTAATTCGAAAGAGGTTTTTCTTTCAGAGGGGGAAGGTGAACCGGGATGTTTAAATCCTTACGTGGTAAATCTGTAGCGATTGTAATCGCATCCGTCATAGTCATAGCAGCTGTTATGGGGGGGATTTTTATCCCCAAGCAGGTGGTGATTACTTCTGATGTCATTCAGGATTACATGATTGATGTCACCATGCAGGCCGGAAAGCGAATTGACGCGGTCAAAGAATTGTCCTCCGATTTTACGATGGACGGCGCTTCGCTTGGCAGACTGGTTTCGGACATTAAGGTCCGTGAGTTTCCTTCCAGCTACTGTTATGTGGTCGGTCAGGACGGAACCATCCTGTACCATCCGACCAAGGACAGGATTGGCAAACATGTGGAGAACGAAGTGATTGCCAATGTGGTTGTGGACGTCAAGAACGGTCTTCATCCTTATCCGGAGTATAAGGAAACCGTATATCAGGGTACGAAGAAGGTTGTAACCTATTACGTATCCGACGAGAATGATTTCATTCTGATTCTGACGGCGGATAAAAGCGATGTCCAGAACATCACCTCCAAGAACCTGATCCGCCTTGTTCTTTCCTGTCTCGGAATTATTGTTGTGGTTTTGGCATTATCCATCATGCTGATCGCCAGAATGATGAGTCCGATCACAATCATCAACTTCTCCATTCAGAAACTGGCGAAGCTGGATTTCCGTAAAAACAAAGCCCTCGACCGTTACGTTCATAAGTCCGACGAATGCGGCGGAATGTCAAGGTCGGTATTGGAACTGACTGATAAATTGCATGATATTTCGAATGAGCTAGGTGTAGCCATCCGTCTTCTGTATGACGCATCCGAGGAGATGACTGTCGGTGCGGAAAACTCCTCCGAGAGTGTAGGCCAGGTAGAGAAAGCAATTTCCGAAATTTCAGACGGCGCATCCTCGCAGGCAGGTGAATCCCAGACCGCTATGGATAACGTAGCACTCATGGGTGAAATGGTTCAGGAGACGACCCGAGAAGTACAGTCCTTACGTGAGAATGCGGTTGACATGGACCATGCGGGAAGCCAGGCTATCGCCATTCTGAATAAGCTCAGTGCCATCAATGACAGAACCAGGGAGAGCGTGGATACGATTTATGCGCAGACCAATGCGACCAACGCCTCCGTTGCGGATATCCGTAATGCGGTTGAAATGATCACCGGAATTGCGGAGCAGACCAATTTGCTGAGTTTGAACGCTTCCATCGAGGCAGCCAGAGCCGGTGAGGCCGGACGTGGATTTGCGGTAGTTGCAAGTGAAATTCAGAAACTGGCTGAGCAGTCCAACCGTTCCGCAAACGAAATCGAAAAAATTATTGAGAATCTTTCCGCAGAATCTGCGAAGTCCGTTGCCATCATGGATGATGTGAAGTCCATCATCGATGCCCAGAACCGAGACGTGGCTGAGACAGAGAAGGCCTTTCATCTGGTTAAAGACGATATTGACGGATCCATTCAGAGTATTGAGAAGATTGCCGAGAAGACCAAGAGCCTGGACGAAGCCAGAGTCCGCGTGATCGAAGTTGTGCATAATTTAACGTCCATTGCACAGGAGAATGCGGCCAGCACCGAAGAAACCCTCGCCAACGCGACCCGCGTAAACGATGCGATCGGAGATGTAGAGCGTCAGGCTGAGGTTTTAAAGGGAATTGCGGATAATCTGACCAAGACGATCGGAAAGATTACACTTTAATTAAAAAAATATAGCCATTTTGGAAAATTTGTGATATTCTATCTGTAGTGGGGTACACGAATCAAAATGTGTATAGTTTAAAGGAGGTTCCTGATATGTTTGAAGCAATTAAGAAGATAAAGAGCTGGGATGATTTTCTTGAAGCAACAAAGCTCAGCAACCTGATTCATAAGAAGGTTGAAGAGGAAAAAGAAGAGAAGAAGACCAAAAAGGTTATTATTACGATTCTCGCTATCATCGGTGCAATCGCCGCTGTAGCAGCTATTGCATATTTCGTTTATCGTTATCTTACTCCTGATTATCTCGAAGATTTCGATGATGATCTTGATGATGATTTTGATGATGATTTCTTTGATGATGAAGATGCAGCAGTTGTTGCTCCTGCAGTTGAAGCAAAGGAAGATTAATCCGAAACAAAGAACAGATAAGTTAAGCCCCGAAGCAATTCGGGGCTTTCGTTTTGAATGGAGTTTACATGAAAAAAGGCGATGTGGTTAAAGGCACCGTAACGAAGCTTAGTTTTCCCAATAAGGGAGTGGTGGAAGTTACGGGAGAAACACCTGCAAATGTGAAAGTTAAAGGCGTACTTCCGGGTCAGGAGGTCAGCATCCGTATTCTAAAGACCAAGCACGGGAATTCGGAAGGCCGACTTCTTGAGGTGTTGCAAAAAAGCCCCGTGGAAGTGGACTCGGACTGCCCGCATTTCGAAGTCTGCGGCGGTTGTTCTTACCGTACCCTTCCGTATGAGGAGCAGCTTCGCTTAAAAGAACAGCAGGTGAAGGAACTTTTATCGCCCGTCCTTGAGGCCGGCGGAGTATCCCTTGATTCCATTTATGAAGGAATCAATGCAAGTCCCGTAATCGAAGGATATCGCAATAAGATGGAATATTCCTTCGGAGACGAATATCTGGACGGACCGCTTTCTTTGGGCCTTCATAAAAGGGGCAGCATGTACGATATCGTACCGGTAACGGACTGCCGTATCGTGGATGAGGATTATCGAAAGATTCTTTCCTATTCGCTGAATTTCTTCAGAGAGCGCAATATTCCTTACTTTCATAAAACAAAGCACACAGGTTACCTGCGTCATTTGCTTGTCCGTAAAAGCAAGAAATACGGCGAAATCCTCGTCGCCCTGGTAACGACCAAGGGGACAAAACTTGAAGAACAGGGTTTTGGGGCTGTTGGTCCGCTTCTGGATGATTATGTTGCGGGACTTCGAGCGCTTCCTTTGGAAGGTACCCTTACGGGGATTGTACATACGCTTAACGATTCCGTCGCGGATACGGTGCTTGATGAGGGTAGCGAAGTTTTATACGGAAGATCCTATATCCGGGAAGAACTTTTGGGACTTGAGTTTAAAATCTCACAGTTTTCCTTCTTCCAGACGAACAGTCTCGGTGCGGAAGTACTGTATGGAAAAGTAAGGGAATTTCTTCTGGGTGATGATGCGAAGGATGCTCTGAAAGCCGGAACGCTACACGGGGAAAAATCTCAAGTAATCTATGATCTTTACTCAGGTACCGGAACCATCGCGCAGCTGATGGCGCCGGTAGCCGACAAAGTTGTAGGCGTGGAAATTGTCGAGGAAGCCGTGGAAGCCGCAAAGGAAAATGCCGCATTAAACGGGCTTTCCAACTGTGAATTCATCGCAGGCGATGTCTTGAAAGTGCTGGATGATTTAACGAAGAAGCCGGATCTGATCATTTTGGATCCACCTCGTGACGGTATTCATCCGAAGGCTCTTCCGAAGATTATAAGCTACGGCGTGGACAAGATGGTCTACGTCTCCTGCAAGCCGACTTCCCTTGCGAGAGACCTCGAAGTCTTCATGGCTAACGGCTACAAGCCGACAAGACTCTGCCTAGTGGACATGTTTCCCGGAACGGTGCATGTAGAATGTATAGCGTGTATACAAAAAATAAAAGACAGAAAAGACTGAGCATTTCTCAGATGAATATAACATATGACTGCTTTAAATATAGGCCATGTTATAAGAAAGGAATCTGTACGAGCCTTATGAGAAATATGATTGAATATGCCAGAGAGCATCAAATATGCTGCATTAATCTGGTAGCAACGGATGAAGGGTATCCTATATATAAAAAATTGGGGTTTGAAGATAAGGTTCAGAAGTATACGGATATGCGATTAAAACTCTAAAGCCCACGCATTGCGAATTTTTATATTGCGTGATATACTATGATCACAAGCACGCAATGCGAGGTGATGATATGGATATAGCCAAATTGATAAAAGACTTGAGAGAAAGCACAGGGATGTCACGTAAAGAGTTTTCAGAACATACAGGCATCCCTGTTCGCACATTGGAGGATTGGGAAGCAGGAAGGAGAACACCACCGGAATACATCCC